>JAEEGG010000383.1_pt1 | contig 160271 bp, 162 predicted proteins | sample 9134161 | NCBI WGS metagenome assembly JAEEGG01 (sample SAMN16246543, study PRJNA631951) | gut metagenome | biome: gut microbiome; feature: rumen; material: CR-attached | host: Bos | place: Iran: Karaj | collected 2018-10 | reverse complement strand
GACAAGCATTTTGCTACGCAAATTATTGAAAATATATTATATACAAATCAAATTAACAATTTTTAATAGACATTAGTGACTGCTTATAATGATTTTGCACCGGATTCAAGTTGTACCTACGGAAGTACTCACAACAGCGACGGGACGGATATCCGCGCCATGCAGTCCGCCCTTGAAAGCGCAAGAGGCGAATAGCCGGACAATCAATACAAATTACAGATTTTTAGCATTCTACATACATCATTTCACAAATCTCACAACAATTCGCGAGAAAGATGTTAAAATTTTGGCACCAAATGTAACCTTTTGGCAAAAAAAGGCTCTTTATATATATAGAAAGACTTGGGTTGAAAAACAGCAAACAAATACCAAGTGTCAAAATATATATAAACGGTTGCTGAAAACTAAAAAAAATCGAGATGTTAGCAACCTGAACAACAGGATGCTACAAAATAATATGGATTTTTTTTCAAGCAGTGTGATTTTTTTGGATTTTTTTCGACTACATCCTGTACCTGCGCTGCGGCGACAAGATCGGCTCCCGCTCCTTTGTGAAGAAGTAACAGCCACAACCCGCGTCGGAGGCTGACGCTCTACATCATCGACATGCAGAAACAAATCAATGAACTGAAAACCGAAAAACAATGGAAACAATAAAATTAGGAACAACGATAATAATTCTTTTTTCCAGTTTTTTTCTTTTGTCGGTCTCCGAATTTCAGGACATCCTATTACTATTTCATTGACTGGTGCAACATGTCGAATAAATTGTATACAGAAAAAGAATGCCACGAAGACAACCTGGGAGGGGGACCCGCAGGCCGCCACACTCTCCGATTGACCTACGGCGACAAGACAGGTGTACGCACGTTTGTAAAGCAACAAAAACAAAAAAAATTTGATTTATAATAAAATAGTTGTATCTTTGCAAAAGGTAATTGACTAAAAGTTTTTATTTCAATATAATTGAAAACCTTATGAAAACAATAACTTTGTCCAAAATATTAGTCCTCCTTGCCGCGCTGGCGTCATTCTCCGGCACGGCGCGGGGACAGCACAGAATTACGGAGGTGAAGTACCCTTCTGTGGTGGGGCACACTATCGTCAAGGAGTACACCTTCCCCGCCACGGTCAGTTATGTGGAGACCGCCACGGGTCACTACTTTGCCTCCGCCGACGCCTCCATGTCCGTTCTCAATGCGCAGATAGACCCTAACATCCATGTGCGCGACTTCGTCATCTTCGAGGACTATGTCTATTTTTGTGGATTCGACAATTCGCAGCAGGCCACCGTCGGGGTGTGGGGCTGGTTCAGGATACCGGACCTTGTCACGTCTAGCATGTCCTATTACGTTTACAGCGGTTTCCACTGCGTGCAGCGTTATGCCGACACGCTGAAGGGCATCGTGGCGTTCCGCGACCATATGAACACCCTCCATGTCGCCGTGTGCGGATCCGTGAGCGACGGGTCGGCCAGCAACCAGTCGTGCATGCTCGACCTCACGGGTGTGGCAGGGAGCCCCAACTGGAACTGCACCATGGGAGTCACCCCGATAACTCCGGGCTATTACGAGAAGATTTCCCGGATTTGTCTGACCGACAATCTTGTCGTGACCGTCGGCACAGTTCCCATGGGCTGTGGAATTGTGAACCACCGAGTCCACCGTCGCAACGACATGTTTCTGTCTGGGGGACCGCAGGACAGTTCGATTTATTTTCCCGGCGATGTGTGGCCGCGACCGTGGAGCCATGCCATCTGCCATGTGCAAGGCGACACAGTGGCCGTGGCAGTGAAGCATGACAAAAATACAATCGTCCCGAACGAAGGTGTCATGATGTATGTTTTCGACGCCTCCCTAGTATATGTTGGAATGAATGCCGCGCATGCCATCGAGCTGGACTTGGGTCAATACACCAACACATCCGACATTTTCGATATCCGCTACAGCCGTCCCCACAGGGAAGTCACGCTGCTGATGTCGGGTGGTTTCCTGATGGGGACGGGCAGCACGGTGTATGAATGGCCGACAGCACCCATTCCTCCTGCTGTCACGCCTACTTTTTTGTCGGACAGGAGAATGATATCCCTTGACAACTACAACACCCAGCAGCATTTTCTCACCATGGGGACAGACAACAGCGACCCTTCGAAGGTGAATTACTTCATCCAGTCGTTGCAGTCGGGAGCGGTATGTGCAACAAAACTTCTGCCTTTGTACGGAGGTTTGGATTATGCCGTCAAGATAGACAAGACCCCCTACACAGTCTGCACCAGCGTGTTGACCTGTGAAAAAAGAGAACCTGTAAAGTACCTCAAGCTGGACCAGGAAACGATATGCAGTGACTAACCGAAAAAACCGACAAATCATGAAAAAAATATTTTTCATCTTTGCATTGATAGCTGTATTTGCATCCGGACTGCATGCACAGAACCAGCACTACCACAGGGTGGGCGACACCATCCGCGGGCGCGACACCATCTATTTCTACCAGTGGTGGAGCGAGCAGTGGCTGAGCGATTCATCCAACTTTCTGTATTACGATATCTATTATTGCAATTCATACGCTGGCTTTCCTTATTCGGTGCCGTGGATTCCCAACGGATTTTGTAGTAGCAAGACCCTTGGCAGATATGTGCGTTACAACTACACGGAACAGCCGTTGAAAATCGCAGGTCTGGCGGCCTGTATCGCTGTAATGTTAGGTGACAGTGACATATATCCTATCCCTCCCGACACATTAGAGCCTACCTATCCTGAATACCTTCTTCTCTACGATGCACGGTCGGATACATTTCCTCTGTTGGCCTCTGTCCAGTTCCATCATGCGGAGCCAGTCCGGTACATGGAGGTGCCGTTAAGGGGGAACAATTATTTGGGTGGCGATTTTTTCCCAGGTCAGCTTTGTTGCGAAGAGCAATACGATGTCAACAGGTATCTTCCTGTACACGAATACTATTTTGACAAGCCGGTGACGGTGTACGACTCTTTCTATGTGGGAATGACGAGTAACAACATTTTGGCTGCTAATATTCCACTCGAATATATTTATCCAGAGTGTATAGTCAGTGCCTACACCATTGGGTATGCCTCATCGACAAGTTTATGTCCGGCCACCTATACCGACACCTGCTATTCCGCCCCGCTGCAGCTGTACAAATACAAAACCTTCAAGTATGAAGAAGGGCAAGGGCAGTTGATCAGCGACACCAACTGGATATGGCACGAAGACCCATTCTTCTCGCTGATTTTCCCTATTATTCAGATTGACTCTTTTCCCGCCCCCCCGCAGTATGAGTGTCCCGAGGTGGAAAACTTCCGTGTGGGCAACGAGGGCGACGGCAGCGTGGTGCTACTGTGGCACAACCACAACGACCACCTGCGGTGGGAGGTGAGTTACGGACCACAGGGCATTGCGCCGGAAGACGGCACCCAGCTCATCGCCGCCATCCCCGCCATCCAGATAGCCAACCTTGACAGCTGCACGCACTACACGGCCTACATCCGGGCGGTGTGCATGCACGACTCGTTGCACTACAGCGAATGGAGCGAGCCGTTGGACATCTGCCTGTGCGACACGGGCGGCGCTGCCGCCATCGAGGTGCCGCTGCTGGAGCGTCTGACCTACCTGATGCCGAACCCCGCAGCGGACCAGGTGCAGGTGCTCTCCTCGTACGGCATGACGCGCGTGGAGGCCTACAGCCTGCAGGGTACGAAGATGGCCGACCTGCGGGTGCGTGGACTGGGTGCCACCCTCGACGTGGCGGACTGGCCCCAGGGGATGTACATCGTGGTCGTCCACACCCCCGCCGGCAACGTCACCAAGAAACTGGTGGTGGGGCGGTAGAGTGCCGCTACACCCTCCGCCTGACCTGCGGCAACAAGACAGGTGTACGCACGTTTGTGAAGAACTGACACCGATACCGACCGGACGCCGTCAGAGAGTTCTCTGGCGGCGTCCAGTTTCAAATAAAAAACAATTTCTGTAAAAAGAGCGGAAAAATCAGCGGTAAATGTCGGGTTGTGAGAGGTAATTGCCCACGTACATCTCCACGCCGTCGGGGACAGCGGTCATGGTGTTGTCGTAACCAACACTGCGCAGTTTGGCGAGGTCGGCTTCGGTAAAATACTGATACTGGTTGCGCACCGAGTCGGGCATGTCGATATACTCTATCACGGGTTCCACACCCATGCTCCGCGCCACACTTTGCGCCACGGTGTTGTAGGATGTCGCATGACCTGTTCCTACATTGAACAGACCATTCACCTGCGGATGTTCCAGCATCCAAAGCATCACATCGACACAGTCGCCCACCCATACAAAATCGCGACGCTGCTCGCCATGGGCACAGTCGTCGCGGTACGATTTAAAGAGGCGTACCTTACCCGTGGTGCGATACTGTTCAAAGAAATGGCGTATCACACTCATCTGCATACCTTTATGGTATTCGTTAGGTCCATAGACATTGAAGAACTTCAGTCCGACCACCTGAGAATTGTTCGGGGCAAAGCCGCCGTCATCGGCAATGAATTTATCGACGGCGTTTTTGCTCCACCCGTAGGCATTGAGGGGACGCAACTTGTGGAGATGTTGCAGGTCGTCGTGGTCGACGAAACCCAAGCTGCCATCGCCATAGGTCGCAGCCGACGATGCGTAGATGAGTGGAATGCCATGAAGGTGGCAGAAAGAATAGAGCCACACCGTCAGTTGGAAATTATTGGCCACAATCAGGTCGACATCCGTTTCGGTGGTGGAAGAAATGGCGCCCAAATGGAGCACTGCATCAATCTGACCCGGCCGGGAGGAGATGAAATCCTCCAGCTGATTGGGCGAAAGGAAACGCACCGCGGAGCGTTTGGCCACATTTTTCCATTTGCTGTCGGTGCCAAAAGAATCGACAGCGACAAGATTGCGATAACCCCGGAGTTCCATCTCAGCCAACAAGTTTGAGCCGATGAAACCCGTAGCACCCGTTATAATGTACATGTAATGCTAACTAATTCGATTCGGTTATTTTTTGATGGCCGTCACATCGGCCTCGCCGCTGATGGAGACACCCATGACGGACGCAGAGATGGGAGACACCCAGTGGATTGTGCCATTGACAGGTTCACTGATAACAGGGAAGGTAACGGTTATGTCGACACTAGCACCCATTAAGGTTTCGGTGATGACCATGGATTCGACGTGAAGACCTTTCTTATCGACATAGCCCGTAGTCGACCTGTCGGCCATGGTCAGGATGACATCGCCCTCTTCGCCGTCCTTGGCGATGGTGCAAGTAAGATTGTCGAGGGTCTGGGAATAATCGCCCATCATGGGAATATTGTGCAGGGTGGCTTCGGCTGTGACATCATATTCGCCCACGAACTTGTCAGCCAAATTGGAATCGTCGTCCTTGCCGCACGAATACAGTGCCATTGAAGTCAGCGCCACCAGGCAAAACAAAATTTTTTTCATAACAAAAGATTTTTATTGGTTAATAAATGATTGGTTCCATCTGGTTTTAACTTTGCAAAGATACACTTTTTTTGTTTATATGCCAAAACAGCGTCATATTTGTCGATCCGAAAATATCAAATCATTGTATTTCAACATCATTTAACCCGTTCAAGAATCCACTGGGCGACAAGCGCCAACACCTCGGGGGCGAGTGTTTCGTCGATTTGAAAGTATTCGGCAGTCGATCCGCTGGTGCAATGTTGCAACAAATGGTTAAGTCCGGGCATCAGTTTGACAACGGCACGGCCGTCCGTAGCAGCAGCAATCGCGTCAAGATTGCACGGAAGCACCTGACAGTCGAGGTCGCCGTTGACCGCCAGCAAAGGACATCGCATACGTTTCAGATAGATACTATTGTCGAATGACAAAAAGGTTTTGAACCAAGGGTTTTTGAGCTGCAGCGCCAAAGCGACAGCATCGCTCTTGCGAAGCGAAGCCTGTTTGCGTTCATCGGCAGAAAGACCCATAGCCACAGAGTCGCAAAGCGCGACAAACGCCTCCTGGTAGCGGTCGGGAGAAAGCGTATCGATCCGAAGGAAGACCTGACGGAGAAATCCCGTATGCCGGTCGTTGAGCATGGGCGGCACACCGTTGAGTTGCATGATGCGCGTGTTCTGCTGCAACAAAATATCGGCCCCTGAAGTTCCGGGACCGGCCAGAAAGACGACAAAATCCACATGACGATTGCGAGAAGCCACCACGGAGGCGATCATGGCTCCCTCGCTATGGCCCAGCAGCCCCACATGGTGCTTGTCGACCATAGGATGATGTCTGAGCCAATCGATCACCGCCTCAGCGTCGTCGGCAAAATCGAAAGAGGTGGCATTGGTCACCTCCCCTTTCGATCCACCCATGCCGCGGTCGTCGTAGCGCAGGACGGCGATGCCCTGGCGGGTCAGCCAATCGGCAAGAACCAAGAACGGTTTGTGGCCCATCAACTCCTCGTCGCGGTTTTGCTGACCGCTACCACTGATCAGCACCACAGCCGGAAAGGGGCCTTCGCCTTCAGGGATGGTCAGTGTACCGGCAAGGGTTACGCTTGCTTTTTTACGCACTATTGTGACTTCCTGCTCACTATAGGGGAACGGAGGCCGGGGCGTTTGTGGCCGAACAAGGCGGAAGAGGCTGTCGGTCGGCTCCAGATGTAACTTAGTGCGCAGCATCCCCTGTCGGAAAGTACCATCGAATGTGCTGTCGGCAGCGTTCCACACGAGGGTAAGGCGGACACCCGTTTCCTTGTGGTTGATGCGCAGCGTGTCGCCATCGAGGCTCCATTTTGTCGCTATCATTGGCTCTGAGCTCTGCATAGGGCTGTAGAGGAAAGGTTTCAACTCGCCATCGGCGACACCGAACGTGAGGTTGATCGGCAGACTGGCCTCCTCGATAACACCGAGCCACCAGTGACCAAGACGATGAATCAACCAAAACGGATCTTGCTGTGCCTGAATCGACGTGGCGACGCAAAGCATCACCAGCAGCGACAAACGTTTTAGCGGCTTCATCATCATCTCCATTTAAGGGTTTCGATCAGATGTACAAGATCATGCTGAAGATAGTCAAGCACAGGAGCCAGCGAATCGTTGTTGGGGACACAATCGATATAGAGCGAGCCGCGCAGGAAATGGCTGACGCTGTCGGTGGCCCAAAACTGGAAGGTGGATGCCACATTCTGTCCTTGTAGACGATAGGTGGTGGCATAGACGCGCTCATCCTCGTTGACAAACTGCCGTTCGTCGACACCGGAAGAGAACCCAAAATGTTTTGAAAGCAACTGATATGAAGTATCGACTTCGGCGGCGAGGTCGCCCGGCTTGTGCAACCGCTTGTAGGTTAGAAATATTATGCCGTTCCACTGCGGATACTTGACATCAATCCAAGTCACTCCGGCAGGGGCGTCCTTCTCGCCCACTTCGGCATATTTGCTGGCTTCGAAAATGACTGGAAACAGATGGTACGGCTTGTCGTACTTAAGAACCTGTATGCTGTCTCCAATCCAATATGGAGTGTCTGGATGGTGCAGGGTGTCTACAAGCCAGTATTTGTGTTCTGGTAAGTCAATGCGCATATAGCCCTTGGGCTTGGGAGCGTAGCCGTCGCTGCCGCCACAGGCGGTGAAAATTGCCACCGCCAGAAGGCTTGCAAGGATGATGATGTGTTGTTTTCTCATTAATATACGTGTTTTTTTCATATTTTTGCAAGATGAAATGAAACCGGTATGAACCGTCTGCACCACTTTTTATTCGCTAAGACCCAGTACAATATCCAGTCGCCATTTATGTACGACCTGTATGAGAACGTGCTTGCTCCGAAACTAGACAAACCGACGATGGCACGTATGGGCATAGGGCGTCGCGACCGCTACGGACAACTGCGCTACAAACTGGCCGACCACTATGGAGCCACCGAAACAGGCGCCGAGCCGACACTGGACGGAGCCGACACGGTGCTGGCCACACGCAACGACGGACTGATAGGGATGGTGCGGCAGCCACATGGCAACCGCAGCAGCGAGAAGCAGTGGAGCAGACTTGTCAAAGAACACGAGGTGACGCTATCGGTCGACCTTTACGACATAGGACTGGTTTTCACTTCAAAACGGCTGTCGAAACAGCATATCCTTTTCCGAGAGTTTCTGTAGCAAGGGCGTATTCACTTCCCTCCATAGTCCAATTTTTCGAGCATGGGGACAAAGTTGCAGTCGCCGAAACGTTGCTGTAGCAGGTCGGAGTCCTTGTCGCCCATTTTGGCGATGCGTAGCATTTCCTGGCGGTCGCCACCAACGGGGACAACCATCACTCCGCCCACCTTCAGCTGCTGCAACAAATCGGCAGGCACCTCGGGTGCCCCACAGGTGATGAGGATGCGGTCGAAGGGAGCGTATTCAGGAAGTCCTTTGTAGCCATCGCCCAGAAAGCACTTGGCACGATACTTGAGCGCTTGAAGCCGTTTTTTGCTGAGGTCGAACAATTCCTTTTGTCTTTCGATAGTAAAGACCCTCAAACCCAGTGCACAAAGCACGGCCGTCTGGTAGCCGCTTCCAGTACCCACTTCGAGCACCTTCATGTCGGCTTTGGCATCGAGCAAGGCGCTTTGAAAAGCCACAGTGGAGGGTTGGGAAATGGTCTGCCCACACTTGATAGGCAAGGCACGATCCTCGTAGGCCATATAGTCGAGCATGGTTTCCAAGAACAAGTGGCGAGGCACCTCTGTCATGGCACGCAGAACACTCTCGTCGGCAATGCCTTTCTCGCGAAGCGCATCCACCATCTGCCGACGCCATCCCAGATGTTTGAACGTATCTTCCATTAACGATTAGCTGTTTGTTATTTTCTATGGTCGGCCTCAGTTGCGGAAACCCTGAGCGACCAATTGTATCGTGCTGTTTTGAGGAGTGACCATCACCGCCGGTGAGCCCTCCTCCGTAATATGCCCGATGATATGGACGCCATCCATATCCTTGATCTTTTCGTAGTCGCTTTGCGCCACGGTGAAGAGCAGTTCGTAATCGCCGCCCCCATTCAAGGCATTGGAGACTGGCAACATGTTTTGGCTCATTTCGCTGCAGACGCGGGTAGTCTGATAGTCGATTGGCAGGCGTTCTTCGTAGACCTCGCAACCGCAGCCGGAAGCCTTGCAGAGCTGCAGCACCTCGGAAGCCAAGCCCTTGCTCACGTCGATCATGGCAGTCGGCACCACACCTTTTTCGGCCAGCTGACGCACGACATCCAGTCGCGGCTCTGGTTTCAGATAGCGTTCCAGCACATAGTCGTACGATTCCAGGTCGGGTTGGAAATTGGGGTTGGCCTGGTAGGTCACCTTCTCGCGTTCAAGGATGAGCAGACCGGAGTAGGCACTGCCCAAATCACCGCTGACGCATACCAAGTCGTGCAGGCGGGCACCGCTGCGACGGGTGAGGCACTCTTCGTCCACCGTACCCAACGCACTGACAGTAATCACCATGCCCGAACGGCTGCTGCCCGTACTACCACCCACCAGATCCACATCATAGCGTTGGCAGCACAAGCGGATGCCCGCATACAATTCCTCCAGCGCTTCGACAGAGTAGCGATTGGAGACGACCACCGACACGGTAATCTGGGTGGGCGTGCCATTCATGGCAGCGATATTACTCAAGGCCACAGCCACAGCTTTGTAGCCCAAATGCTTGAGCGGAGTGTACATCATGTCGAAGTCGACACCCTCAGCCAGCGTGCTGGTAGTGATGAGATTTTTCACCTTCCCCTCACCGACAACGGCGCAATCGTCGCCCACACCCAACACTGTTGAGGCATGGTGGTGTTCGAAGTCATCGGTCAGACGCTCGATGAGCGCATAGGGGCCCAAAGCGTCGAGTTCGGTGCGACCTTCCTGATAGGTAAGTTCTGGCATGTTTATCGGAATGAAATATAAGACATTTTACAGAAAGAGGATATGTTGACCGGTGCATCTCGCATGTCTTCGCGATGCACCTGTCAACATATCCGGAGCCGCTGCGAATGCAGCACTGGCTATTTGATGAATTTGAAGTCTTTGCCGAGATAGTAGGCCTGATCGCCGAGGCTTTCCTCGATGCGCATCAGCTGGTTGTACTTGCAGATGCGGTCGGTACGGCTGGCCGAGCCCGTCTTGATCAATCCGGCATTCATAGCCACGACGAGGTCGGCAATGGTCGTATCCTCTGTTTCGCCGCTACGATGGCTGATGATGGCGGTATACTTGTTGCGGAGGGCCAGATTGACGGCGTCGATAGTTTCGGTGAGTGTACCGATCTGGTTGAGTTTGATAAGGATGGAGTTGGCCACATTGCGTTCCAAACCCATCTTGAGACGATCCACATTGGTGACGAAGAGGTCGTCGCCAACCAGCTGGCAGCGGTCGCCGATAGCATCGGTGTGGAGGCGCCAACCGTCCCAGTCGTCCTCGGCCATACCATCCTCAATGCTGATGACGGGGTATTTCTTGACCCAGTCGGACCAGAAGTCGCTCATCTGAGCAGGCGTCAGTTTGTCGCCGGTGCTCCATTTGAGGTGGTAGACATTCTCTTCGGGCAGATAGAATTCGGAGGCAGCAGCATCGAGAGCGATGTAGACATCCTCGCCCGGACGGTAGCCAGCCTTTTCGATGGCCTGGAGAATGCACATGATAGCCTCTTCGTTGGACGACAGGTTGGGAGCGAAGCCGCCCTCGTCGCCCACATTGGTCGACATGCCCTTGCTTTTCAGCACCGAGCGAAGGTTGTGGAACACCTCAGCGCCCATGCGCAGCGCTTCGGTGAAAGTAGGCGCACCGACGGGCATAATCATAAACTCCTGAAAGTCGATGCTGTTGTCGGCATGCGAACCGCCGTTGAGGATATTCATCATGGGAACCGGAAGGGTATAGGCGTTGACACCGCCAAGATAGTGGAACAGTTCCTGGTTGCTTTCCATGGCGGCAGCCTTGGCGCAAGCCAAGCTGACACCCAAAATGGCATTGGCGCCCAGACGCGACTTGTTTTCCGTGCCATCCAGTTCGATCATCTTCATATCGATGCTTCTCTGTTCGGTAACATACATGCCGCGGAGTTCCTCGTTAAGCACATTGTTGACATTCTGCACAGCCTGCATGACACCTTTACCCATGTATTGCGACTTGTCGCCATCGCGCAGTTCGCAGGCCTCATGGACACCCGTCGATGCGCCACTGGGGACAGCAGCACGGCCCATGGCTCCTTGTTCGGTGAACACCTCGACTTCGACTGTAGGATTGCCGCGCGAGTCGAGAATCTGACGGCCCCTGATTCCTATAATTTGTGACATAATCTGTTATATTTATTATTAATTATTAAAAACAATATGTAACGCAAAAAAAAGATGGTTATTGTGCCCAACTGCCAAAAAAAAGCCGACGGCCAAGCCAAAGCCAGCCGTCGGCAAGGAAGGAAGCATGCAGCAGACTGTAATGCACCCGCTTATTTCAGAATGAGTTTCCGCACCAAATTGACGTTGGGGCCTACAACCTGAACGAAATAGGCACCGCTGGGCAATTCGTCAAGTCGGACCGTCTGCCGGCAATTGTCGCCACACTGCAACGTGAACGTGCGGACCGGACGTCCCGTCACGTCGACCACACGCACCTGGAATGTGCCGGAAATTCCTTGGAGCAGAAGCGTCGAAAAACCATGGGCAGGATTGGGGACCAACTGCAGTGAAGGCTTGTCGACGGAGGTGACTGCAGCATTTGACGTATGGACAATAACACTTTCGGACCATCGCCCCGTGTTGGGTCCACCACAGCGAGCCTGCGCATAGATTTCATAGTCGTGATCAGGCTGGAGACTATCAATTGTTATTGATGTAGCCGTGGTGATGAAACGCCGTCCCATATCGACACCGAACCCTGGTTCACCAATTTCGACAGCATAGGAAGGGGCAGAGATGTCGGTCCAACGCAAGGTGACCGAAGTCGACGTGACCGCGGTGACAACCAACGGATCGACACTGCCACACGGGAGCGTGCCGAAGCCCACCGAGATGGAAGGAGATGAAACGACCAAACCGTCGCCACAAACAGTTGAGACATTGGCCATATAACGCATGTCGGACACCAGCGAAGTCAGCGTGACAGCAGTCGTATCGACATCGAAGACAGTATCGAAGGTCGTATTCCACACATGGACCGACCAAGCCGTATCGCCCTCGTGTCCGTTCCACGAGAGATCGACCGTGGAGGTGGTGGCATTGGAAGCGACAAGGTTGGTGGGGCGGAAGCAATCGAGATGTGCTGTGGTGAAGGAACCCTCCACCCATTCAGAATAGCGAAGGCTGTCGCACTGGCGACGGATGCGGAACCGATAGTCGGCATCGGGGACCAGGTTTAGGAAGGTGTAGGTGGTATCGGTCACAACCAATGAGGGAGACCAATCGTCGGCGTCAGCGGCCATAAACTGGACTTCACAATTGCCTTCGCCAGACTGCCAGTGGATTTCGGCGCTGTTGTAGTTCACCACGTCAAGGACGGGCTGTGGCGTTTCACAATAGAAGGTGCCGCATGAATAAAGTCGCATTTCGGGCCTGTAATTAAAGACATAGGCAGAATTGCCATAGTAATAGTCGAGGTTATGAAGATTTATTGGATTGTTATAGCTCAAAGCAGACCATGTAAGGCTGCTGTCGCAACGGCGCACACGGAATTCATTCTGCAATGCTATTTGGGACGGAATTCCATGATTGGAGAGGTCGTTGACAACGAGCATGAGATTTCCGCTGCCGGCGTAGTGATAATAATTGTCAAACCCGAAATAGTTCCACCCCTGATGACAAGTGAGCGCCCCGGTATAGACTTTGCACGCCGTTGCCGTAAGGTTGACAGCATCGGCGACGCTGTCGAAACAAGATTTGGATGTCGGCATGATATAGATCTCAACGAGGTCCTTTTCATCCAAGGGCTGCTGCCCCTGGTAGTTGAAAGCCACCCCGGAAAGGTCGATAGGCATCGTGTCGAGTTCCGACTGGGGGATGATAATTTCAGACACCGAATAGGATGCCAACAGATTTACAGGAGTGTAGAAGCTTTGTAGGGAAGCGTGGTTGACATCGCCCATTTGGGACCAGAATTCGGCAACACAACTGTCGGTTACAAACGTCAAGGGTTCGGAATAGACGCTAGAGTCGCCTACATTGCAATTGCTTCGGACGACAAAGCGGTAACGATGAGCCTGTTGGAGATCGGTCAGCAAGATGGAGTTGCCAGAAACCACGAAGGTTTGAGGCTGCGTAGCCCCTGCCCTATCATTTTCACATACAACCGTATAGGATGAAGCAGACCCCTGCCAAGAAAGAGCAGCATAGGTAGGACCGACAGAGTCGACCTGAAGATTGTAGGGACGAGGACAGGTCACCAGGGACAAACTCACATTGTCGACCACGGCTGCCATCTTGATAGTATGGTAAGGACGGTTGATATTGCCCCAATAGAAAACAAGACGTTGAGGACCGGAGATGTTTTCAAGATAGACATTGTAGGTCTGCCAGACCGTATCGGCGCAGAGTTCGAACACGACGTTGAGGCTGTCGACAGGCTCCCAGGGAGTGGTGGCATTCGCCGAAGAACTGCTCACTGTAGCGGAAGGGTCGACCAAGAATACGCGAAGGCCGTCACCCTCGTCATAAAGCGGTCCGCCGGCACGAGCATCAAAAGTGAGCATATAGTCGCCCGCAGTGGGGCAATTGATGTCACGATAGGCGACGGCATTGACCGTGGTGTTGTAGGGATAGGGGTAATACACGTAATTGTACGCCATGAAGAGCGAGTAGCTACCCGTATCGGCCAAATGTTGCGGATAATTGCTGCGCAGCCAGCGGTAGGAGTTGTTGTTGGTCAGCGTGGTCCAATTAGACCATTCAGCAGGGTTTTCAAAGTCGTAGCTGTAGGGTGTCGTAGCAGGCTGCTGCGGAGTGACAAAATGGGCGGAGAAAGCCGAATAGCCGCTAGTATCGCCGGTGGAGCAAAGGGCACGGACATAGAATTCGCCATTATAGTTGGGAGGGAGGCCGGTCAAGGTGAAGGGATTGCTGTTGGCCAAAATCATTGTACCCGTACCCGGTTGGAAGCCGAGAGGTCCATACTCGACAATCCATTGGGACGCCCCTGCACGATCGTTCCACCCCACGCTGGCAGAATTCTGGGTAGTGGCAATGGTTTGCAACTGGTTGGGGGTGTGACATGATTCGGCATAATTCAATGTAATATCATCTATCCACAGCGAATTGCCCGTAGTTTGAGGTAATGAGTACTGCACAAAGGTGATGTAGCGGCCGGTTCCGATGTAGGATTCGAGATAGACATCTTGGCCCGTCCATTCCCCATAAGTCACCCACAATGTATCGACAGGGACAAACGTGGACAGGTCGGCACTGACGTCACAAACACCAACAACGAGAGGATAAGGCCCCCCGGAGGTATTGGATCGGGTGTAGAGATACAGCTGCGTCTGGCTTACCGAAGCCACCGACGAACTGAGTGCCGGCATGGAAGCGTAGGTGTAGCGGCCCACGCCATAATAATCGTTATTGTTGAAATAGAGTCCCGAACCAGTTCCAGAACCATGATTGAGACTGCTATTGACTTGTGGATACGCGCTATTGTAGTCCGATCCATACCCCCAGCAGGCAGGAGGCGGGAACATACCCACACCCATGTTATTGAAATCTACAAAATAGGGAAGCGCATCAATGGTGTTGCAGCCAGACAGGAATTGGAAGGGACCGTTCCAAGGCGATGAATGCTGCGCATCGCAGATGGCACGAACATAGAAGTCGTAATTCGTTTCGAACGTCAGATTGGGAAGCATCACGCCATTGGAAGAGACCGTCATTGAGGTACCATTTCCCAAAGTGAATCCCGAAGGGCCATACTGTACTTGATAGCTGGGAGCCCCGTTGGCGGTCCAACTGAGCCAGGCATTATGGTGGTCTACACTGTCGAGAGAAATATCAACCGGCGACTGGCAAGGGTTAAAATAGTCCACCGTGATATTATCGATGTAGACGGTGGCATAACCAGTGCTTGGCGTAAGAAGCGTGATATAGCCATCCGGGATGCCGTTGAAGGTGAACTGATGTAACTCCCACTGACCTGGTACCGACTGCGTTGCGACGCCCACCTCACGAAAAGTGGTCATGTCGGTAGGGTTGTCGGACACACCCACACGCATATTCTGATTGTAGGATTCATACTCGATAAACATGTAGAAACTCAGCATCAACGTATCGACCGGTGCTTCCATTTTGGGGAGCGACAAATAGGCGTAGTATCCATTTGATGAATAGGAGTTGGTATAATTGAACAGCAAGGAACGATAGTCTCCCATATGTTGAAAATAGGTCGCATATGGGGAATTGCCAGTGCTTGTATTACCTTTTTTCCAACAAGCTGGCAAATAGTTTTGATTGCCTGTGGGCCACGAAGCAAAAGATTCGTCAAACGGCAAGCTGTGGGGCGGGCAGGGAGTATGGACCGTACGAACAGTAGCAAAGAGGGTGTCGGCACATTGATGGCTGACCCTTATCTGATAGTCGCTATCGGGCTGTAAGCCTGTGAGGGTCCATCGGGTGGTGTCGGTGTCTGCTATTAACGTCCAACTGGCATTTGTACCCATGCGGTATTCCACGGTCCATAACGACTCGTCGCCACCAGGAGCCCAGACAAAGGATAAGGAATTGACGGTACTGTCGACCACACGCACCAAAGGTGCTGCACAAGCGAGGGACGAATCGCAAGGATAGCCCTCAAAAATTATATTGTTTCTCATTGCAAGACCGGTACCATCGCCAAGAGCCCTATAGGTGTTTTTGTAATCGTAGCGAGATGCATTGGCATAAGACTGATGGACATAGAATTGAAGGGGCGAACCGGTCAACACGGGATTGTCATCGTAGAAAGTGACCAGAAGATTTGCTTGTCCGTTATAGACAAACGGAGTGCTTAACGGCAAAAAACACCATTGGTCGGCCACCAGATTCAACGTATCGTCGAAAACAACCCTCATGTCGGAAGGCGAGCTGTAGCCCTCCAATGTGCTGTCGGCAGTATGAGCCAAATAAACCTTCAGATGTCTCGTTTCGGCAGAAAGTGATGGCATCAAGGCCAGATGTGTCAGGACTCGAGGCGTTCCTAGTTCAGATGCCCGAAATATCTGCTGAGAACGTGCGTAATGAGAACCCGAGAAAAAGGGAATTTCATAACTAACACCTGTCCCCTGCCCTATGGAATCTGAGATAAATGACAGACTATCGAGCGCAAGGCACGGCATAGGACGTGTGGTGAAGAAAAAACGACGTGAACCGCCAGAACAGGTATCACAAAGGGCACGCAAAGAAACATAATAGCTCGTTGCAGGCAACAGGCCGTTCAACAAAGACCACTGATTGGCAAGCGTATCAACGAAGAGGGGCTGTCCGACAAGATCTGTGACAGTAAGCTGAAAAGCATAGGGTTGGACAGGATAATGAATATTATGCTGCCATTCGACGAAAGCCGATGTTGAAGTAACATCACGAACAGACACATTTAGTATTTCCGGACAGGTGATATGGTTCACATTGAAATCATCAAGGAACATGGAATTTTGACCCCTAACCATGATAGTTAGGAATCCCTGAGGACCACGATAATCTTCAAATGTCAAGCTAAAATGATTCCATGTCGACGTTCCCTGTATACTACATACTGTAATAGGGCTGAAGGAATTGTAATCTAAAGGATTCGTCATGACACCCACTTCGAATGAAGTGTTGTCACTGAAACTCATCGCTTGGAATGTCACCTCAAGCCGATGAAGCGAATCGGCCACAAGAGGCGCCGACACCCATGAACGCGGCATAGATTCGGTGGCTGAAATGAACAATGATCGGGAACCTTCGGCTTGGTAATAAGGCACTGTTGATGGACGACCAGTGCTATCGGCAGGGCTCTGGGGACTGAGCCACCAGCAAGGGGTCAGCACTGTTCCAAACGAAGGGACACTAAAAAAGTCTTCAAATCCGTAATGATACGGCAACGAATCTGAAGGGATCGGTGCACATGGAGTGCAAAAACATATAGATGAAGCCATCGCAACGACACTGTCACCACAAAGCGGACGGAGATAAACCTGAATAATGGAAGCCGACGGCAGCGTGTCGAGCAGGTATTGAACCGCGCCATCGTCATTAGGCGACAATTGTAGCGTGTCCGTAACCATGTATTGATAATAATTACTGTAATTACGGACGACATAGGACAATTGCCATGTGGAAATGTTTTCACTGGTAGACCAGGAAAGGAGGGAATGGTTGTATCCATTTTCGACAAGCATTAAAGCATCTGGTGCAGGACACTGGGCACGGGAAGGCAGTGGTATAAGCAACTGCAACAACACAATGATTAATAATACGTTCCGTTTCATAATATAGGCATTATTTTGATGGTTTTACAAAAACATCTACAGTAATAGTCACTCAATTTTTATTTTTTGTTGCGTTTTTTTACATTTTTTTGCCCTTAAAGTGCAACGGAAAAGAAAAAAAGACGAAAAAAAACAAAAAAAATACATCATGCTCTTACATGATGTATTATCCAAATCTCAACACACACGAAAGCGTTTGGCAGAAGTCCTAAAAAAAGAGAGCTGGAACCAGTTCCAGCTCTCCATTTATCGTGTTGTAACGATTAAGCTTATTCTGCTTTAGGAGCCTCTTCGGCAGCAGGGGCTTCAGCTGCAGGAGTTTCAGCAACAGGAGCTGCATCCTCAGCCTTCTTGGTACCACGACCACGACGAGTAGTCTTGGCCTTTTTAGCCTTAGGCTCTTTCAACATATTTTCGTTGTAATCAACCAGTTCGATGATAGCCATCTCAGAGTTGTCACCCTTGCGGATGCCAGTCTTGAGGATGCGGGTATAACCACCGGGGCGGTTGGCGATTTTCTGCGAAACCTCGCGGAAAAGCTCGTTAACGGCGTCCTTGCTGTGAAGGTAGCTGAAAACAATACGGCGGTTGTGAGTCGAATCCTCTTTCGAGCGATTGATCAGCGGTTCGACATATACTCTTAAAGCTTTGGCTTTAGCCAAAGTGGTTTCCACTCTCTTATGCATGATTAAAGACGTGGCCATATTGGAAAGCATCGCAACTCTGTGCGAATGTGTTCTTGACAAATGATTTACTTTGCAACCGTGTCTCATAGTTACTATTCTTTATCTAATTTATACTTTGAAATGTTCATGCCGAAATCCAAGTTCTTCGAAGCAACGAGATTTTCGAGTTCGATGAGCGACTTCTTACCGAAGTTTCTGAATTTGAGCAAATCAGCTTTATTATAAGAAACCAGATCACCTAAGGTTTCGACCTCAGCGGCTTTCAGGCAATTCAAGGCTCTCACAGAGAGATCCAAATCGATGAGCTTGGTCTTCAACAATTGACGTGTATGCAGAGTGCTCTCGTCAAATTCCTCAACCACCTGTTTCGGTTCCAGTTCGAGAGAGATACGCTCGTCGCTGAAGAGCATAAAATGCTGAATCAGGATGGTGGCGGCCTCTTTCAAGGCTTCCTTCGGGTGGATGGAGCCGTCAGTCTGGATGTCGAAAGTCAGTTTCTCATAGTCCGTCTTTTGTTCCACACGGTAATCATTAACCTCATACTGCACGTTTTTGATAGGCGTGTGGATCGAGTCAATAGCAATAACTCCGATGGGGTCACCAGGTTTCTTGTTCTCGTCTGAGGGCACATAGCCGCGGCCCTTCTCGATGTTCAGCTCGATTTTGAGATGGGTGGAAGGTTCCATGTGGCAGATTTCCACGTCAGGATTCAGGACTTGGAAACCCTGCAGGAACTCGTTCAGATCACCAGCCTTCAAGACGTTTTTGTCGGCCACTTCGAAACTGATTTTTTCCGAATCGGTGTCTTCCACCTGACGGCGGAAACGGACCTGTTTCAGGTTGAGGATAATGTCGGTCATATCCTCGACTACACCGGGGAGGGAGGAGAACTCGTGGTCAACGCCGTCGATGCGAACCGAGGTGATTGCGAAGCCCTCAAGAGAGGACAGCAGCACGCGGCGCAGGGCGTTGCCGATGGTGATACCATAGCCAGGCTCAAGAGGACGGAATTCGAATGTACCTCTGAAATCGTCAGCCTCAAGCATGACGACTTTGTCTGGTTGTTGAAAAGCTAAAATTGACATTTACTGGTTCCTTTCTTTTTTCTTCGAAAACTAATGTGAGTTACTCCTTACTTCGGATTACTTGGAGTAGAGTTCGACGATCAACTGCTCATTGATGGTCTCGGGAATATCAGCACGCTGAGGATAGTTCATGAACTTACCAGCCATAGCTGATTCATCCCATTCCAACCAAGGATAGTTGTTGGCTCTGGAAGCCAAGGAGTCGGTGATAACCTCGAGTGATTTGGAACGCTCGCGGACAGAGACCACATCTCCCTCTTTCAAGAAATAGGAAGGAACATTCACCACAGTACCGTTCACAACGATGTGGCAATGCGACACGAGTTGGCGAGCCTGTGCGCGGCTGCGGGCAATACCCAAACGGTAAACCACATTGTCGAGACGCGATTCGATCAGTTGGAGCAGCACCTCACCGGTGATGCCTCCTCTGCGGGACGCCTCGTTATAGATTTTTTCAAACTGGCGTTCAAGAATGCCATAGGTGTACTTCGCTTTCTGCTTCTCCTGAAGCTGGATACCATACTCCGAAGTTTTACCACGACGTTTGTTCTGGCCGTGCATTCCAGGAGCATAGGGTTTTCTCTCGTAGTTCTTGTCAGGACCGTAGATAGGTTCATGGAACTTTCTTGCAATTTTGGTTTTAGGACCTGTATATCTTGCCATTGTTTACAAATTTAAATGTTGAATGAATGAATTTTGAAAAGAGAATAAATCTGAATTCGAAATTCCCTGATCTACTCCGAAATTAGACGCGACGGCGTTTCGGAGGACGGCAACCGTTGTGCGGCAGCGGGGTAATATCGACGATTTCTGTTACCTCTATGCCACAGCCATTGATTGCGCGGATTGCAGATTCACGTCCCGAACCAGGTCCCTTGACAAAGACCTTAACTTTTCTTAGGCCCAAATCATAAGCAACTTTACCGCAATCTTCCGCAGCCATCTGAGCGGCATACGGAGTGTTTTTCTTCGATCCGCGGAAGCCCATTTTTCCAGCAGACGACCAAGAAATCACTTGACCGGCATTGTTTGTCAACGAAATGATGACGTTGTTGAAGGATGCAAAGATGCATGCTCTTCCCTGAGGTTCAACTTTTACGACTCTTTTTTTTGTCGGTTTAGAAGTTTTTGCCATAATTTTTTACTTGCTTGATTTTACATTTTTTACAAGGCGCTGACCTTATGCAGCAGCCTTAGGCTCCAACTTATGCCTTAGGAGCTTTCTTCTTGTTAGCGATAGTTTTCTTCTTACCCTTGCGTGTACGGGCGTTATTCTTGGTGCTCTGACCACGGAGAGGAAGACCAAGACGATGACGGATGCCGCGATAGCAGCCGATATCCATCAGTCGTTTGATGTTCATCTGAACTTCGGAACGAAGGGCACCTTCCACCTTGTACTCATCGTTGATGATCGTACGCAGCGTATTCTGCTCGTCATCAGTCCAGTCCTGAACTTTTTTGTTTTCATCGATTCCGGCCTTGGCCAAAATCTCCGAAGCAAGGCTTCTTCCAATGCCGTAGATATAGGTCAGACCTATAACACCTCTTTTGTTTTTGGGTAAGTCAATACCTGCAATTCTTGCCATAAACTGTTAATTCTTTTTTTTAATAATTAGCCCTGTCTTTGTTTGAATTTAGGGTTTTTCTTGTTGATTACATAAACGATCCCTTTTCTACGAACGACTTTGCATTCAGGCGATCTTTTCTTTACTGAAACTCTTACTTTCATTGTTTTATTTTGGTTTAAAAGGTTAAAGGTTTAAAAGGATTAAAAGGTCTTCACACCTTCACAGCCTTATCACCTTTCAATTTCTTATTTGTGGCGATAGGTGATTCTTCCTTTCGTGAGATCGTACGGCGACATCTCTATCTGAACTTTGTCACCAGGCAGAATCTTGATATAGTGCATACGCATTTTGCCCGAGATATGCGCAATAATCACGTGTCCGTTTTCGAGTTCAACGCGAAACATGGCATTACCGAGCGATTCGACCACGGTTCCGTCCAATTGTATTGATGCTTGTTTAGCCATACTTTTTGTACTTATTATTATTGGTTTTGACTGATTTCATCGAAGCTGGAAAGAATCTCCGGCCCGTTGGGTCCAATAGCTACAGTATGTTCAAAATGGGCAGCTGGCTTGCCGTCTTTGGTACGGCATGTCCAGCCGTCAGTCTGGGAGAACTTCACGTTTTTGGATCCCATTGTGATCATAGGCTCCACCGCGATGACCATGCCCTCTTTCAGGAGTACACCCGTACCAGGAACGCCGTAGTTGGGCACGTTGGGAGCCTCATGCATTTTGAAGCCCACTCCATGACCGCACAATTCACGGACCACGCCATAGCCATTTTTCTCGGCGTGAGACTGCACAGCGTGTCCGATATCGCCCAATCGATTACCGGCCTTGCATTTTTCAAGACCCAGATAGAGACACTCTTTGGTCACTTTAAGCAGGCGTTGCATCTCGGGAGATATTTCACCAACAGCGAAGGTGAACGCCGAATCGCCCACATAGCCATCAAGTTCAACAACGATATCGACAGATACATTGTCTCCCTCTTTGATAAAAAGATTGCCCGGAATGCCGTGTACCACGACATCGTTAACAGAGATGCAAAGGGCAGCAGGGAATCCCTCATAGCCCTTACAAAGAGGAATACCACCGTTGTCACGGATGAATTGTTCCCCAATCTGGTCGAGGAACTGAGTGGTGACACCCGGACGAATATGGCGGCCCACCTCAGCCAGCGTACGGCCGACGAGGAGGGCTGCCTTTCGGATCAATTCTATTTCTTCTCTTGTCTTAAGGACAATCATTTTATCTATTGTTAAGCCTGAATCGACATTGAGGTACGACCTTTGATACGACCTGTTTTGGTGAGACCATCATAGTGGCGCATCAGCAAGTGGCTTTCGATCTGCTGAAGGGTGTCGAGAATGACACCGACCAAAATGAGCAGGGAGGTACCACCATAGAACTGTGCAAACTGAGTGTTGACACCAAACAGACGAATAATGGCAGGGAGAATAGCCACAATTGCCAGGAAGAAGGAGCCGGGAAGAGTCACCTTCGAAAGGATCTCCTCCAAATACTCGGCAGTTTTCTTACCAGGTTTCACACCCGGAATAAAACCTCCATTCTTCTTCATATCATCTGCCATCTGGTTGGGGTTGATAGCGATGGCGGTATAGAAATAAGTGAATACAATCACGAGGATGGCAAACACCAAATTATACCAGAAACCATTGTAGTCGGCAAAGGCCATGGCAAACTTCGAAGCGCCTTCATTGCTGAATCCCATGAAAGTGATAGGGATGAACATGATAGCCTGAGCGAAGATGATCGGCATAACGCCAGCAGCATTGACCTTGATGGGGATATACTGACGGACGCCACCATACTGTTTGTTACCAACAATACGCTTTGCGTACTGGACCGGTATTCTGCGAGTACCCTGCACAAGCAAGATAACCAGAAGAATGACAGCCAGAAGAACAACGATTTCGAACAGGAACATCACAAGTCCGCCGCTTTCAGTCAGGCGAGCCATAAATTCGGCGGCCAGAGCGAAAGGCAGACGAGCAATGATACCCACCATAATCAGGAGAGAAATACCATTACCAACACCCTTGTCAGTGATTCGTTCACCCATCCACATCACAAACAGCGTACCGCATATCAAAATAATGATACTCGAAAACCAGAAGAACGTTGAAGGGCCAGAACCGTCAAAAGGATGAAGTGCGGTAGGGCTGGCATTCAGTTGGTGAACCATATTGGTAATATAGGCGGGAGCCTGGAAACCAGTGATCACAACCGTCAGGAGGCGGGTAATCTGGTTCATCTTTCTACGGCCGCTTTCGCCATCGCGCTGCATCTTCTGGAAATAGGGGATGACCATTACAAACAACTGGATCACGATGGAGGCAGTGATGTAAGGCATGATACCCAAAGCGAAGATGGAGGCATTGGAGAAGGCACCTCCGGAGAACATGTTCAACAGTCCCAACAGACCACTGTCACCCTGACCTCTGAAAACGTCAAGCTGCGACGGATCGACGCCAGGAAGGACGACGTAAGAACCGATGCGGTAAACGAGTACCAACCCGAGGGTAAACAGTATTCTTTTACGCAGGTCTTCAATCGACCAAATGTTTTTGAGTGTCTGGATTAATCTCTTCATTGTTTAAGTGTTAATTTATTGTTCAATAACAGAGGCGGCACCACCTTTATCTTCGATAGCCTTCTTGGCGGCAGCCGAGAAAGCATGAGCCTTCACGTTCAAAGCCTTGGCAAGTTCGCCGCGGCCGAGGATTTTGATTTTGTCGTTTGACGAAATCAAACCATTCTGTTTGAAGACCTCAATGTCGAAATCGGTGATGTTCTTGGCTTCGGCGAGGCTATTGAGCGTGTCGAGATTGATGCCGACATATTCCACGCGGTTGAAGTTTTTGAAGCCAAACTTCGGAACACGACGATAGAGAGGCATCTGACCGCCTTCATAACCAATCTTGGCATGATAGCCAGAACGAGCCTTGGCACCCTTGTTACCACGGGTAGCTGTGCCACCTTTTCCGGAACCAGCACCACGGCCGATACGTTTCGAATGCTTGATGGAACCTTCTGCGGGTTTGAGATTGCTTAAGTTCATTATGTTATTCCTTTCTAAGTTACAAATTAAATTTCTTCAACAGTAATTAAGTGCTTCACCTTGTCGATCATACCCAAGATGGAAGGAGTGGCTTCCACTTCGCGAGTATGGTTGATTTTTCTCAAGCCAAGGGCCTCAAGCGTTCTTTTCTGGTCAGCAGGGCGGCCGATCTTACTTCTTACTTGTTTGATTCTCAATTTCTTTTCTGCCATAATTTCAGTCTCCTATATTTAACCATTAAACACTTTGTCGAGGGTGATGCCTCTAAGTTGGGCAACCATATAAGGATCCTTCATCTGGAGGAGGGCATTGATGGTAGCCTTGACCACGCTATGGGGATTAGAGGAGCCCTTGCATTTTGCAAGCACGTCCTTAACACCGACGCTTTCGAGAACAGCACGCATAGCACCGCCGGCGATGACACCGGTACCGGGAGCAGCAGGTTTCAGGAAGACGCGGGCACCGCTATATTTACCGGTCTGTTCGTGGGGAATAGTACCTTTAAGGACAGGGACCTTGATAAGGTTCTTTTTGGCATCGTCGACGCCCTTCTGGATGGCAGCCTGCACTTCTTTTGCTTTGCCCAAGCCGTAACCCACAACACCATTCTCGTTTCCGATAACAACAATAGCAGAGAAACTGAAAGTTCTACCGCCCTTGGTAACCTTGGTTACACGATTGATTGCGACAAGACGATCTTTGAATTCGATTTCGCTTGATTTTACTCTTTTAACGTTTACTTCTGCCATATCTTATTAGAATTTTAAGCCGCCTTCACGGGCTGCGTCAGCTAACGATTTAACACGACCGTGGTAGAGATAGCCATTACGATCGAACACCACGGAATTAATACCAGCAGCGAGAGCGCGCTCTGCGACGAGCTTGCCCACCTTGGCTGCCATTTCACTTTTGGTACCACTCTTTTCGACAGATTTCTCGAGCGAGGAAGCTGCGGTCAGTGTTACGCCTTTGACATCGTCAATCACCTGTGCGTAGATTTCCTTGTTGCTTCTGAACACGGACAGGCGAGGCATCTCGGAAGTACCGGAGACCTTGTGACGAATTCTGTATTTGATTTTCGTTCTTCTTATATCTTTTTTTGTTGCCATAATACTATAACGATTTTGGGTTGATTGTCGTTTACCGTTCTTTCTTTTCAAAAACTAATGACGGTTAAAACTTCTCAACAATTACTTAGCAGCAGCTTTACCAGCCTTCTTACGGATAACTTCGCCCTGGAAGCGGATACCTTTACCCTTATAAGGTTCGGGTTTACGCAACGAGCGGATTTTAGCTGCGGCCTGACCCAAGACTTGTTTGTCGATCGAGGTCATGGTGATGATGGGGTTCTTACCCTTTTCAGTCACTGTTTCGACCTTGATTTCGGGAGCCAGTTCGAAGAAGATCTTGTGCGAATAGCCGAGATCCATCTCCATCACCTGACCGTTGGCGGTAACCTTGTAACCGACACCGATAACTTCCTGGACGACTTTGAAGCCTTCGGAAACTCCTTTGACCATATTGGCTGCGAGAGCGCGATAGAGGCCATGCATAGCCTTATGTTCTTTGGAGTCGGACGGACGGTTAAAATGCAGTTGACCATCCTCGACATTCATAGTGATGGCGGGATTAACCTGCTGAGTCAGTTGTCCCAGGGGGCCTTTCACCGTCAGGACGTTGTCATCAGACACCGATATTTCGACACCTTTAGGCAGTTTGATAGGTAATTTACCAATTCTTGACATTTCTTAGTTCTCCTCTTTTAATTAGCTAATATAACACAAAACTTCGCCGCCGACATTGAGGTTGCGAGCCTCCTTATCGGTCATCAGGCCCTTGGATGTGGAGATGATGGCTATACCAAGACCATTGAGCACTCGAGGCATCTCTTCGACAGAGACATATTTTCTGAGGCCAGGGCTTGATACACGCTTTAAGTCGGAGATGGCCGACATTTTAGTTACAGGGTGATATTTGAGAGCCACCTTGATGGATTGGTTCGGCTTGCCTTCATTCTCGAACTTATAGTTCAGAATGTAACCCTTTTCAAACAGAATCTTGGTAATCTCCTTCTTCAGGTTCGAAGCAGGGATTTCAACCACTCTGTGCTTTGCCATAATGGCATTTCTCATGCGAGTCAAATAATCCGAAATAGGATCTGTTACCATTGTATTTCTTTTTTTTCAGTCCTGTAGTTTTGGAATTGCACCAACTTGCAGAGCTGTTGTTACTAAATTGATTTTACCAACTTGCTTTTTTAACGCCGGGGATCAAGCCGTTAACAGCCATCTCGCGGAAATTGATACGGGAGATGCCGAACTGACGCATGTAACCTTTCGGACGGCCAGTGAGCTTGCAGCGGTTGTGGAGACGGATCGGGCAAGCGTTCTTCGGAAGTTTCTGGAGGGCGATAACAGCCTGTTCAACTTCTTCAGGTTCGCCTTTGCGGACGATTTCCTTTAACGCAGCGCGTTTGGCAGCGTATTTAGCCACCATTCTTTCTCTTTTGCGCTCTCTTGCTTTGATTGATTCTTTAGCCATTTATCTACTTATTTTTGTTGATTCTTAAATGGTAATCCGAACTGTTTGAGCAGCGACATAGCCTCTTTGTCGGTCTTTGCAGTAGTGACGAAGGTGATGTCCATACCCTGGATGCGGTCGATCTTGTCGATATCGATTTCGGGGAAGATGATCTGCTCAGCGATACCGAAGGTATAGTTGCCTTTACCGTCGAATCCCTTGTCGTTGATACCGCGGAAGTCGCGAATACGGGGGATAGAAGCGGTCACGAGACGCTCGAGGAACTCATACATACGTTCGCCACGAAGGGTTACACGCACGCCGATGGGCATGCCACGACGCAGTTTGAAGTTCGAGATATCTTTCTTCGACTTGGTGGCCACAGCCTTCTGACCAGCAATCAGTGTCATTTCTTCAATACCCTTATCGATGACTTTCTTGTCAGCGATGGCAGCCTTGCCAAGACCCTGGTTGAGGGTGATTTTCAACAGACGGGGGCACTGCATGACGGTTTTGTAATTATACTCGCTCATCAATGCAGGCTTGATTTCCTCGTTGTATTTTGTTTTAAGAGATGGAATATATGCCATTACTTGATTACCTCCCCTGATTTTTTAGAATAACGGACTAATTTACCTGTTTTCTCGTCAATTTTGCGTCCAATTCTCGTGGGGGTTTTACCCTCGACAACCATAAGGTTGGAGATATGGATAGGAGCTTCCACCTCAACAATACCGCCCTGAGTATTTTTGGCATTGGGTTTCGTATGTTTTTTGTTGACGTTCACTCCCTCGACGACGGCGCGATTCTTTTCGGGATACACCTTCAGCACCTTTGCGACTTTACCTTTGTCGTCGCCGGCGATAACCTGAACCATATCCCCTTTTTTTACGTGCAATTTCATTTCTTTCTTATTGGTTTAATTTTTGTGAAAGACACAAAATGATTTACAATACTTCAGGAGCTAATGAGACAATTTTCATGAATTGTTTCTCACGCAATTCGCGAGCCACCGGTCCGAAAATACGGGTGCCGCGGAGTTCGTCAGCTGCAGTGAGGAGCACACAAGCGTTATCATCAAAGCGAATGTACGAACCGTCCTGGCGACGAATTTCTTTTTTAGTGCGGACCACAACGGCCTTTGAAACAGCTCCTTTTTTAATATTGCCGGAAGGAAGGGCATCCTTGATAGCGACCACGATGGTATCACCGATGGAGGCATAACGTTTCTTTGTGCCGCCAAGGACGCGAATACAGAGAGCGCTTTTTGCTCCGCTGTTATCGGCAACGGTCATTCTAGTTTCTTGTTGTATCATAATTACTTAGCTCTTTCTGTTATTTCAACTAATCTCCAACATTTGTTTTTACTTAATGGACGGGTCTCCATTATGCGGACAGTATCACCAATGTTGCATTCATTTTTCTCATCGTGAGCCATAAATTTGGTAGACTTCTTGACGAACTTGCCATATTTAGGGTGTTTCACTTTACGCTCCACAAGGACAACGATGGATTTCTCCATCTTGTTGCTCACGACGACGCCAATTCTTTCTTTTCTTAAATTTCTTTCCATCATCAGATCTGGATTAATTGCCATTACTTTTGTTCAGCGATTTCGCGTTTGCGGAGTTCGGTGAGACAGCGGGCAATGTTTTTTCTACTTTCTTTAATTTTGTTAGGGTTCTCGATGGGAGAGACGGCATGGCTCAGCAGCATCTTCTGATACAGTGCACGCTCGTTTTCGAGACGTTCCTTAACTTCAGCAGTTGAAAGCTCTTTTAATACTAACTGGTTTTTCATGTCTTCTTATTTGTGTTAAGCTTCTTCGATATAATCTCTTTTCACAACGAATTTGGTCGTGATAGGGAGTTTCTGAGCGGCAAGACGGAGAGCTTCCTTTGCCACGTCCATCGGGACACCTTCGCACTCGAAGAGGATGGTGCCGGGCATAACTCTGGCAACGAAATATTCAGGAGCACCCTTACCCTTACCCATACGGACCTCATTAGGCTTCTTGGTGATAGGTTTGTCGGGAAAGATGCGGATCCATATCTGACCCTCACGTTTCATGTGACGGGTTACCGCCTGACGTGCAGCCTCTATTTGGCGTCCTGTAATGAAACAGGTTTCGAGGGACTTGATGCCAAAGGTTCCGAAAGCCAACTCATGACCACGGAAAGCGTTACCTTTGATTTTACCCTTTTGCTGCTTTCTATATCTTGTTTTTTTCGGTTGTAACATTGTTACTTCTTTTTATAGGGATTGTCTGAATGCCGGAGGGGTGAGCCTTTGGTAGGAAGGCATCCGGCGAAGACAGTCTTACCTGGAATTATTACTTCTGTTATTATTTCTTTTACGGGGGCCCGCCATAGGACGGCCCATTCCAGCCGGACGTTTGTTGTCTCTGGCAGCCTGACCACCGACGGTGGAGGGAACGAGTTCGCGTTTGCCATAGATGACACCGCGGCAGATCCAAACTTTCACGCCCATACGGCCGTAGGCAGTGTGAGCCTCAGCAAGAGCGTAGTCGATATCGGCACGCAGGGTATGCAGAGGAGTACGGCCTTCTTTGTAATGTTCGGTACGCGACATTTCGGCGCCGCCGATACGACCGGAGATGGAGACCTTGATACCTTCAGCACCGATTCTCATGGTGCTGGCGATAGCGGTCTTGATGGCGCGACGATACTGGACGCGGCCTTCAATCTGTTTGGCGATGTTCTGAGCGACGATCACAGCGTCCATTTCGGGGCGTTTGACTTCGCTGATGTTGATCTGAACATCCTTGCCAGTCAGTTTCTTCAACTCTTCTTTCAGTTTGTCGACCTCAGAGCCGGCTTTACCGATAATCAGACCCGGACGGGCGGTGTTGATGGTGACGGTGAGGAGTTTCAGTGTTCTTTCGATATAAATCTTCGAAATCGAAGCTTTGGCGAGACGAGCATTGAGGTACTTACGGATCTTATCGTCCTCAACAAGTTTCTGCTCGAATTTTCTTCCGCCATACCAGTTAGAGTCCCATCCGCGGATGATACCTAATCTGTTTCCAATTGGGTTAGTTTTTTGTCCCATTCTCGAAATTCTTCTTATTGATTACTATTATTATTCTTCTGTTTGTTCCTTGGCAGGAGCAGCGGCTTCTTCCACGCGGCTTCCGAGAACCATGGTGATATGGTTGCTGCGTTTGCGGATTCTGTAGCCACGTCCCTGAGGAGCGGTACGCATGCGCTTCATGGTACGACCCTCGTCCACCATGATCGACTTCACATAGAGTTGGCTGTCTTCGATACGTTTGCCTTCGTTCTTAGCCTGCCAGTTGGCGATAGCGGAGAGAAGGAGTTTGCGCATTTTGGGGGCCGATTCTCTGGGATTGTATTGGAGGATGGCAAGAGCTTTGTCGACATCGACACCACGAACGAGGTCAGCGACAAGGCGGGTCTTACGCGGGGAAGTCGGATTGTTCATCAACTTGGCCACATAAAGGGTCTTGTTGGCTTCTTTGCGTGCTTCTGCACTATTATGTTTTCTACGTCCCATTGTTCTTTTATAAACTTTTTAGGATATCTGTAAATGATATCTTATTTATTTTTTACCTTTATCTTTTGATCCGGCGTGGCCACGGAAGATTCGCGTAGGAGCGAATTCTCCGAGTTTGTGTCCAACCATGTTTTCAGTGACATAGACGGGGATGAATTTGTTTCCGTTATGCACTGCGATAGTCTGACCAACGAAGTCGGGAGAAATCATAGAAGCTCTCGACCATGTTTTGATGGTGACCTTTTTGTTGGACTGCTGTGCCTCGATAACTCTTTTTTCCAGTTTGTGGAAAATGTACGGACCTTTCTTTAATGAACGACTCATCTTGTACTTTAACTTTAATCGTTATTACTTCTTTCTTCTTTCGACAATGAACTTGGTCGACTGCTTCTTGGGAGCGCGAGTCTTGTAGCCCTTTGCCGGGATACCCTTGCGTGAACGAGGATGTCCACCAGTCTGACGGCCTTCGCCACCACCCATGGGGTGATCGACAGGGTTCATGACAACGCCGCGGTTGCGCGGACGACGGCCCAGCCAACGGTTGCGACCGGCCTTACCACCGACCTCAAGGTTGTGTTCGGGGTTGGAGACGATACCGATGGTGGCGCGGCAGGACTGAAGGATCATACGCATTTCGCCCGAAGGCATTTTGATGATAGCGTATTTGCCGTCGCGGGACATCAGTTGCGCATAGGCGCCAGCAGAGCGGACCATTTTGGCGCCCTGACCGGGACGAAGCTCGATGTTGTGGATGAGGGTACCGAAGGGGATCTCAGCCAAAGTCAAAGTGTTGCCGATTTCCGGGGCAACGCCGTTACCTGACATGATAGTCTGACCGACTTTCAGGCCCTGTGGAGCGAGGATGTAGCGTTTTTCGCCGTCAGCGTAGCATACGAGGGCGATGCGGGAGCTACGGTTGGGGTCGTACTCGATAGTTTTCACTGTGGCGGGTACGCCGTCCTTGTCGCGTTTGAAATCGACGAAGCGGTAGAGTTGTTTGTGACCGCCGCCGATATAACGCATAGTCATTTTACCCTGATTGTTGCGTCCGCCAGATTTGCGGATACCATACACAAGGCTTTTCTCCGGTTTGGTTGCCGTGATGTCGTCGTTGGTGACGACCAGTTTGTGACGTTGACCGGGAGTTGTCGGTTTAATTTTCTTTAAAGCCATTTCTTTTTATGTTCTCTTATCAGTGGAACTTACTATTAATTTATTAAAAGACAAGAGACCCGGACGAAGGGGTTGCCATCGTCCGGAATCTCAGAAATTTTCAGATGTTGCTATAGAAGTCGATGACATTGTCCGGGGCAAGGGTCACGATAGCTTTCTTGAAGGCATTGGTGCGGCCCTGGAGGAATCCAGCCTTGGTATAGCGGCTCTTTGCCTTACCGGAATAGTTCATAGTGTTCACATCAAGGACCTTGACATTGTAGAACTGTTCGACGGCTTTCTTGATCTCGACCTTGTTGGCTCGTTTGTCAACGATGAAGCCATAACGGTTGTTGGCCGGTTTCAAAGCGATACCCTTGTTACGTTGGATGCGGTTGAGCTTGGGCTCAGCAGCAGCCTCGGTAAGTCTGGTCATCTTTTCACTAATGAGCGGTTTTACTATAATATTCATCGTGTTAAAAATTCTTAAACTGTTTCAATACACCGTTTATTTCGTTGCCAAAACGCGGACAATTTCGCTAATTGAACCCTCAGAAATGACGATATTGGAGGCGTTAACGATATCATAAGTATTTAACTGACATGCGTTTACAACCTTCACATTCTTCAGGTTACGAGCAGACAAAGATACGAAATTATTTTGATTTTCAATCACAAAAAGTGATTTTTTGTCATTCACATTAAGCTTATCCAGAACAGCGATCATCGATTTGGTCTTGGGAGCATCGAATGTGAAATTCTCGACGACGGTCATAGCGTTGTCAGCCACCTTGTAGCTGAGAGCGGAACGACGGGCAAGACGTTTGACCTTGACGTTCAGTTTGAAGCGGTAATCGCGAGGTTTGGGTCCGAAGATACGGCCGCCACCGACAAACACGGGGCTCTTGATATCGCCCGAGCGAGCGCCACCAGTGCCTTTCTGGCGTTTCAATTTGCGTGTGCTATGAGCGATTTCCGAACGTTCTTTGCTCTTGTGGGTACCCTGACGCTGATCTGCCAAATACTGTTTGCAGTCGAGGTAGATTGCGTGGTCGTTGGGTTGAATTGCGAAGATAGAATCGTCAAGGGTGATGGTTCTACCGGTTTCGCTTCCGTTGATGTTATAAACTTTTAACTCCATCTTTCCATTTTTAAAATTGAACCTTTGGGTCCCGGTACAGAACCTTTAACAATCATTAAATTCTTCTCAGGGATAATCTTGACAACCTGAAGGTTTTGGATCTTCACGCGATGGTTGCCAGTCTGGCCGGCCATACGCATGCCCTTGAAGATACGCGAGGGGTATGACGAAGCGCCAATCGAACCAGGAGCGCGGAGGCGGTCATGCTGACCGTGAGTGAGATCTCCAACACCGCCGAAACCGTGTCTTTTAACGACGCCCTGGAAACCCTTACCTTTGGAGGTTCCAACGACATCGACGAATTCGCCTTCCTGGAAGACTTCAACTGTCAAAACTTCGCCGTATTTTTTCTTATGGCCTTCCTCGAAACGGGTGAATTCAGCCAAATAGCGTTTCGGGGTGGTACCTGCTTTTGCAAAATGGCCTTTCATCGGCTTGGTGGTATGAGACTCTTTCTTCTCGCCAAAAGCCAACTGAATGGCATCATAGCCGTCTTTCTCGACAGACTTCACTTGTGTAACGACACAAGGACCAGCTTCAATCACTGTGCACGGTATTTGCTTACCGTCGGCATCAAAAAGACTGGTCATTCCAATTTTTTTACCTAATAATCCTGACATTTCTTTTTTTGATGGATTAGTTTGTTGTTAGTTATCAGCTTACTTTGGCCACACCTTGGGAGTGTGGGTTGTGCATTGGCTGAGTTAATTTCACACTTTGATTTCTACTTCGACACCACTGGGGAGTTCGAGCTTCATGAGAGCGTCGATAGTCTTCGTACGATCGTTGATCTCGATGTCCATCAGACGTTTGTAGGAGCTCAATTCGAACTGTTCACGCGACTTTTTGTTCACAAAAGTGGAGCGGTTGACAGTAAAAATCTTTTTGTTTGTCGGCAGCGGAATGGGGCCATTGACCACTGCACCCGTCATTTTGACGGTCTTTACGATCTTCTCAGCCGATTTGTCGACGAGGTTGTGATCGTAAGATTTGAGTTTGATTCTGATTCTTTGACTCACGGTTTTATTGTTTAGAGATCTATTTATGAATAATTGTATTTGCTTTTGAGTATTGCGTCCTGTTGTTCCTTCGTAACCTCGGCATAGTGCGAGAACTCCATAGTCGAGTTGGCACGGCCGGAAGTGATAGTACGAAGCGACGTGACATAGCCGAACATCTGTTCCAGAGGCACTTTGGCATGAATAGCCTGTACGCCGACCTTGGCAGAAATGTTTTCGAGCATGCCGCGGCGACGATTGAGGTCTCCTGTAACATCGCCCACATAAGCGTCAGGGGTGAGCACCTCCAACTTCATGATAGGTTCAAGCAGCACTGCACCGGCCTTTTTGCAAGCATTCTTGAATCCGATTTTGGAACAGACCTCAAACGAGAGCTGATCCGAATCGACCGGATGGAATGAACCATCAATGATACGGACTTTCATGCTATCCAAAGGATAACCGGCAAGAACACCATTGAGCATAGCCTCCTTGAAGCCCTTCTCAATAGCGGGGATGTACTCTTTGGGGATGTTGCCACCCTTAACCTCATTGACAAACTGCAGACCTTTGACATCGTCGTCAGCAGGACCAATTTCGAAGAGTATGTCTGCAAACTTACCCTTGCCACCAGTCTGTTTCTTATAGATTTCGTGATGCTGGACAGTCTTGGTGATAGCCTCTTTGTAAGCCACTTCAGGACGACCTTGGTTGACCTCGACATTGAATTCGCGACGCAGACGGTCAAGGATAATATCGAGATGGAGTTCGCCCATACCGCTGATGATGGTCTGTCCGGAGATTTCGTCCGTCTTCACGCGGAAAGTCGGATCCTCTTCAGCCAGTTTCATCAAGGCATTGGTCAGCTTGTCCATGTCGCCTTGCGTGAGCGGTTCGACGGCAATGCTGATAACCGGTTCGGGGAACTTCATGGATTCAAGAATAATCGGATGTTGTTCTTCACACAAGGTGTGACCCGTTTTGATATCCTTAAATCCCACAGCAGCTCCAATATCGCCAGCCTCGATACGGTCGAGAGGGTTCTGTTTGTTGGAATGCATCTGCATGATACGGGAGATGCGTTCCTTCTTACCAGTGTTGGCATTGTACACATACGAACCCGATTCGAGCGAGCCCGAATAGACGCGGAAGAAACACAGGCGGCCGACATAGGGGTCGGTAGCGATTTTGAAAGCCAAAGCAGCGAAAGGAGCTTTGACGTCGATCTTGCGAGTCTCCTCTTTTCCAGTTTTCGGGTTGATACCCTCCACGTCGTTCATATCGAGAGGTGACGGCAGGAAAGCGGCAACAGCATCGAGCAACGACTGGACGCCTTTGTTCTTGAAGGCGGAACCGCACATGACCGGGGTGATTTTCATTGCAAGAGTAGCCTTGCGGATTTCAGCAATAATCTCATCCTCAGTGATGGAGTCAGGGTCGTCGAAGAACTTCATCATCAGTTCCTCGTTTTCCTCAGCCACACCTTCAATCAACTTCTGACGGTACTCAGCCACAACATCTTTCAGATCTTCCGGCATAGGCACCTCATAGAATTTGCTTCCATTGGAAGCCTCATCCCAAATCAGTGCCTTGTTGGTAATCAGATTGACAACGCCCTTGTAGAGATCTTCCTGACCGATAGGGATTTCGATAGGAATAGGATTGGCTCCGAGACGTTCTTTAATCTGATTGACGACGGCGAAGAAATCGGCACCGGCGCGGTCCATCTTATTGACGAATGCGATACGCGGCACTTTGTATTTGTCGGCCTGACGCCACACTGTCTCCGACTGGGGCTCGACGCCGCCGACGGCACAGAAAATAGCGATGGCACCATCCAACACGCGAAGCGAGCGTTCCACCTCGACGGTAAAGTCGACGTGACCCGGAGTGTCAATGATGTTATACTTATAGTGGTTATTCTTCCAATCCCAATAGACAGTGGTGGCGGCAGAAGTGATGGTGATACCGCGTTCCTGTTCCTGCACCATCCAGTCCATCGTGGCAGAACCCTCATGGGTCTCGCCCAACTTATAGTTCTTGCCCGTATAGAACAATATACGCTCCGTCGTTGTTGTTTTACCAGCATCGATGTGCGCCATGATTCCTATATTTCTGGTCAAGTGAAGGTCAGACATGTTTGAAGACTTTTGGGAGTTTTGAAAAAATAATGAATAACTACTATATTATAATAAGTACAAATACTTTATTAGAATCTGAAATGCGAGAAGGCCTTGTTAGCCTCAGCCATACGGTGGATATCCTCTTTACGTTTGAAGGCAGCACCTTCTTCTTTGTAAGCGGCCTGGATTTCAGCGGCGAGTTTGAGAGCCATAGTCTTTTCGCTGCGTTTGCGGGAGAAAGAGATAAGGTTCTTCATACCGATGGACTGTTTGCGCTCGGGGCGGATTTCGGTAGGCACCTGGAAAGTGGCACCACCGATACGACGGCTCTTCACCTCAACAGAAGGAGTGATGTTGGCGAGAGCTTTCTTCCACACTTCGAGTCCGTCTTCCTTGGTACGGTCGGCGACGACATCGATAGCCTCATAGAAGATTTTGTAAGCGATGGTCTTCTTGCCGCCCATCATCAAGTTGTTGACGAACTTTGTGACGAGAACGTCATTATATTTGGGATCCGGAAGGATTATTCTCTTTTTGGGTTTTGCTTTTCTCATTTCTTATTAAGCTAAAAATACTTTTAACAATGAATTACTTTGCAGCTTGTTTCGGACGTTTGGCACCGTATTTGGAACGACGCTGACGACGACCGTCCACACCGGAGGTATCGAGGGCACCGCGGATGATATGATAACGAACGCCGGGGAGGTCTTTCACACGACCGCCACGGATCATCACGATGGAGTGCTCTTGCAGGTTGTGGCCTTCGCCGGGGATATAGGCGTTGACTTCCTTTTGGTTGGTCAGGCGGACACGGGCCACCTTACGCATTGCCGAGTTAGGTTTTTTAGGAGTGGTGGTATACACACGGGTGCAGACACCACGACGTTGCGGACATGCGTCTAATGCAGGAGACTTGCTCTTGTACTCCATTTTCTGACGTCCTTTGCGAACTAATTGTTGGATTGTTGGCATTGTTCTTTTTAATATTATTATTTCTAAATTAATGTTTTCCGTTTGGTTTTATGAGCACAATCTGCCCATAAAATGGAGTGCAAAAGTACAACCATTTTCAAGACTGACAAAATGTTCTTATTCCTAATCTTCTTAAAAAAAGTTAAAATCTTTTGGGGGCGTTATTTTCCAATAAGATACAACTGTGTTAAAATATTTTTCCACCCTATTTTCAAGGGCTTTATAAAGGTATTTTTCAGTCGTTTTTTCTCCCGCTTTCCAGAAAATCGGACGGATTTTATCAACAGATGTTGAAAAGTTTTTTTTCGGCATGCGTTTCGTGGGAGCCATAAGGGATTTGGATGGGATCCTTAAGGGAACTGGATACGACTGTAGCGAAACCCGATTCCTGTCAGATTTTTACATAACAAACAATAAAAAAAACACATTGCCGTTTTTGGCATAATACATGTCCCGCGCATGGCACCACTCCAAGTAACTCATCATGAATAAGCAGATAAAAACACCTATTGTCATCCTCCTAATCATCCTGGCGCTGATTGTCGGAGCTTACTGGGGAGCATCCGTCACATTGCGTTCAAAGAAAAACGCCTCGGCAAGCTCGACGCTCTATTCCGGCAGCACCGGCGAGAAAACCAACATACTATGGAATATCATTGCCAACAACTATGTTGATGATATCGAGAACGACTCCATATCAGACCGCATCTATGCGTCTCTCCTATCCGCACTTGACCCTCACAGCACCTATCTCACACCGAAGGACCTCACCGCCGAGATGGAATCGTTACGCGGCAACTTTGAGGGCGTCGGCATCGTGCTGCGCATGATTAACGACACCATACGTGCAGCCCAAATCATAGCCGGGGGACCTGCCGAGAAGGCCGGTATGGAACCCGGGGACTACATTCTTTCCGTCAACGGCGAAGCCGTATCGGGCGTAAAAATGAAAGTGGAGGATGTGGTGAAGAAACTGCGCGGACCCCGAAAGAGCGTGGCCGACATCAAAATCAAGCGTCTTTCCGAGAACGGCACCCGTTTTGTCAAAGTGGTACGCAACGTGATTGAAACCCCAAGCCTTTCCTATAGCGGCATGATTGACCAGCGGACAGGATACATACACCTTTCCCGATTTGGCGAGACCACCTACAGCGAATTTCGTCAAGCACTAACCGAGTTAAAAAAGAAAGGCATGGAACGGCTCGTTCTGGACCTGCGCGACAACGGAGGCGGACTGATGAGCGCCGCCACCAAGATATGTGACGACCTGCTGCCCGGACGCGAAATGATTGTCTACACCGAAGGCGCCCACCAACCCAGGCAGGAAGAACGATCCAAACCAGGAGGCCTCTTCGGCAAGGGAGATCTTGTTGTGTTGATCAACGAATACACAGCCTCCGCCAGCGAGATTGTTGCTGGGGCCATGCAAGACAATGACCGCGGCATCATCGCCGGACGTCGTTCTTTCGGCAAAGGATTGGTACAGCAGCAATTCCGCCTACCCGACAATTCTGCCATCCTGCTCACCATAGCACGTTACTACACCCCCTCAGGCCGCTGCATCCAACGTCCCTACAGCAATGGAAGCGACGAGTACTACGAAGACTTCATCCAACAAATCATCAACGGATACGCCAACGACAGCCTCCTTGCACAGATAACCGACTCCACCCCCTACCACACAACCAAGGGACGCACCGTATACGGAGGAGGAGGCATCTACCCCGACCACATCATCTCATACAAGAGCGACACGCTGATTGTTTACTACAACCAACTGGTCACCAAAGGAATCATAAGCGAATACGTGTTCGACTTCGTATCGCGCAAAGGTCGCGAAATCAAGAAACAGCACCCGGATGCTGAAGATTTCATCGCCCATTACACTGTCAGCAACGACATGCTCGAAGATGTCTTCGACCAAGCTGCAAACAAAGGACTTGTCCGCAACAACAATTCCATCAAGAAATACAGGAAAGAGATACTATCGCGCATCAAAGCAGAAATCGGCGACATGCTCTATGGCACGCCCACATTCCAAGCCGTGATGTTGTGGAGCGACCCCGAACTGCAAGAAGCCCTTACGCTTTTCAAAAAACGCTAAGAAACAATATCTATCATGAAAAAAATCATAAACCTGCTGCTTCTGGTCATAGTCTCCTATGGAGCGCTCCAAGCACAAAATGTCCATGTACAGGGGACCTTTCTCCAATCCAACGGCAGCAACAAAAAAGAGCTGACACTCAGCAAAGTAAACGGCAACAAAGTGGAACCTGTTGAAAATCTTACCATCTCAGACAAGGGGCAGTTCCAGTTCAACCTGTCGCTAACCGAGCCCACCATGTATCTGCTTACCATCCCCGGCAACCGGCAACAGGCCATCCACCTGATGCTACACCCCAAAGACCGCGTGAAGCTGACTATGCAGACCGACGATTCCACAGGATTTCTGGAGCTGACATCCGCAGAAGGTTCCAAGGATATGAAACTCTATCAATCATTCAACCAACAACTGTGCCAATTCACCCGGACAGCAGAGTCGCTCGACAAAGAATATCGCAACAGCGAAGGCAACCCTGTCCGCCAACAGGAACTCAGCGAGCAGTTTATGCAGCTACAGGCTTTGCAAAAAAAAGCCATACGGGACTTGCTGGTAGAAAATGCCGATTTGCTGATGAGCGCATTTCTAGTCACCTATTTCGACGATGATATTGACACCTATTACGAAGTCTACGAGACCATTGACCAGAAACTAAGCAAAACCCGCGGCGACAACCAGTTTGTGAAATACGTTGACAGCAAAGTGAAAAGTCATTTGGGAGCCGGCAGGATGGCTCCTGAGATTGCCATGAAAGACCCCGACGGCAACATCCGCAAACTCAGCGACCTTCGAGGCAAGGTCGTCATGATCGACTTTTGGGCCAGCTGGTGCCGTCCATGTCGCATGGAGAACCCAAACGTGGTGAAGCTCTATCATCGCTACCACGACAAAGGCTTTGAGATCTTCAGCGTATCGCTGGACAAGAACCGCAACGACTGGACCAATGCCATCAAGAACGACGGACTGGTATGGGAAAACCATGTCAGCGACCTAAACGGATGGACTTCGACAGGCGGTGCCGCATACGGCATCACCTCGGTACCCTCCACCGTGCTGGTCGATCGCGAAGGTCGCATCATAGCCAAAAACCTTCGTGGAAAAGAACTGGAATTCAAACTGAAAGAAATATTTGGAGAATAGACCATTGAAGTATTGTTACGACTACCCCCGACCGGCGTTGACTGCCGACATTGTCCTCTTCAACAGCGACGCCACTGCCGTACTCCTTATCAGACGCGGTAACGACCCCTACAAGGACTGCTGGGCTTTTCCCGGCGGATTCTTTGACATGACGGATCGTGACATAGAACACACAGCCGCACGCGAATTGGAAGAAGAAACCGGAATCACCGGCATTGCGTTACGAATGGCGCATGTCGCGTCGCGCGATGGCAGAGACCCACGAGGGCGCACCATCAGTGTGATATTCACCGCCCGAACCGACCCCGACAAGGTCCGGCCACAAGGCGGAGACGATGCCGCCGAAGCCCGTTGGTTCAACATCGGCCAGCTGCCCCCGCTTGCATTCGACCACGACGAGGTGCTGCGCAAAGTCCTCGACAGCGACGCCACGAAAAGAAGCCTATAACACCCTATTTCAAAACCAATTCCAAAAATCGACATTATTTTTAACCTCCATTTACAATAAATGGAGCAGCACATCGTTTAGCAAGAACAAAGACTATTATCCACACACAATATGAGCTCGATAACAAAAACTATGATTGAAATGGCCCTGTCGCACGTCGAGGACCCCGACCTCGGACAGAGCCTGACCCAATTGGGTATGATTGAAAATATAGCCATCAACGGTGATGAAGTCTCCTTTGACCTGGTGCTCACCACACCAGCATGCCCCATGAAGTCAAAGATGAAGGAAGATTGCATCAACGCCATCCACGAATATGTTGATCGCAACGCCAACGTTACCGTCAACCTCACTTCGAGACAGATGAGCCAGCCCAAACCCGAGGAACAGTTTCCCAACATCAAACACACCATTCTGGTGGCCTCCGGCAAAGGAGGTGTGGGAAAATCCACGGTAGCCGTCAACCTGGCAGTAGCCCTTGCCAAAACAGGGGCCAAGGTAGGACTGATTGACGCCGATGTCTATGGACCCTCAATTCCCATCATGTTCGACATCACCGACCACGATATCTACGGAGAGAATCACAACGGCAAGACATACATGACGCCCATCTTCAAATACAACGTCAAACTGATGTCGATCGGTTTTTTGGTCGATCCCGACAAGGCAATGGTTTGGCGCGGTCCCATGGCCAGCGGCGCACTGAAACAGTTACTCACCGAAACTTGGTGGGACGAGATTGACTATTTGGTGGTCGACATGCCTCCCGGAACAGGCGACATCCAGCTGACCATAGCCCAGACCCTACCCGTCAGTGGAGCCATCATTGTCAGCACCCCTCAACAAGTGGCCCTTGCCGACGTGGTACGCGGCGTAGAGATGTTCCAGAACCCCAACATCAACATCCCCGTATTAGGATTTGTCGAAAACATGGCCTATTTCACCCCCGCCGAACTTCCAAACAACAAATACTACATATTCGGAAAAGAAGGCTGTCTGAAGCTTTCGAAAGAAATGGGAATTCCCATGCTGGGCGAAATACCACTTGTACAGTCCATCGCAGAAAGTGGCGACAACGGCAAACCTGTTGCACTATGGAGCGACAAACCGACACCTGAGAGCGAAGCTTTCGACCGTTTGGCAGAGAACACCATCAAGGCCATATGCAAAGCAGGTAAATAATATTGTATAATATTAATAATAAATAAAAAACGATATGACTGACGAACAGAAAGCCATTACCGAGAAAAAAGTAATCAATGCACTGACCCAGATCCGCCCCTACTTACAACAAGACGGTGGCGACGTGTCCTATGTCGACATGACCAACGAAGGGGTAGTTATGGTGCATTTGGAAGGCCATTGCGGCAGCTGCCCCCATGCCATGATGACCCTCAAACAAGGCATCGAGAGCGCCCTCAAGAAAGCCATCCCCGAAGTGAAATGCGTGGAACGCGTATAAACAAACACACAACAGCCAGATGACCAACTAACACCAAACTTCCATGATCTACACAAAAACAGGTGACAAAGGAACCACCTCACTGGTTGGCGGCAGTCGTGTTAAGAAATGCGACCCGCGAGTTGAAGCCTACGGCACAGTCGACGAACTCAATGCCCATATCGGGCTATTGGGAGAGTACATCCGCCCGCTGGACAGCAGTGCTGACAACCCAGGCAATAAACATTTCAACCACCTGACGAACCAACTCAAGAGCATTCAGAACAACCTCTTTGTCATCCAAACACTTCTGGCCACCGAAGACAAAGACACCTACACCAAACTCCCCCAACTAAAAGAAGAGGCCGTTGCCGAAATTGAGCAATGGATCGACTCAACGGAGAAGGAATTACCACGACTCAAAAGCTTTGTCATTCCGGGAGGGAGCGTCGCATCGGCCGAAGCACATGTGGCTCGTACCGTATGCAGACGGGCGGAACGTCGCTGCGTGCTACTGATGGAACACAACCCTGTTGAAGAAAACATCATGAAATACCTTAACAGATTATCTGATTATCTGTTTGTTACATCGCGATTTATTCTCCACATGGAAAATAAAGAAGAAATTTTTTGGTCTGCCGAATAATAATTCACAACACTATGCGTTAAGAGTGGTGAAATCATTCAGCAGAATAGTTGCATGATTCACATTTTCAAACGATTAACATTCACATTAAGATCAATAAAGAAAGCAACATGTATTGGACACTGGAATTAGCATCAAAGCTTGAAGACGCACCCTGGCCGGCGAACAAAGAGGAGTTGATTGATTACGCCCAACGTACAGGTGCCCCAATGGAGGTCATCGAGAACCTACAAGAAATTGAAGACGAAGGAGACACCTACGACAGCATTGAGGATATTTGGCCAGACTATCCCACAAAAGAAGACTTCTTTTTCCAAGAAGACGAATATTGATTCCACTTATTGGAAACAAACGACAACAAAAAGGACATGGCCGACAACGCCAGGTCCTTTTTTTCATAACACCCCCACACTCCAAAAGCCATGCGCACAATCACCATCTTAGGATCAGGCAATGTAGGCAGCCACCTGGCCAAAGCCTTTCAACATGCCGGCTATCAGATTCTGCAAATATGGTCGAGAGAATACGACCATGCCGAGCAACTGGCCAACCAAGTGTTTGCCGAACCCGTCAACAAACTGAGCCTGTTATATCCCACAGCCGACGTTGTGGTAATAGCCGTTGCCGACGATGCATTGTTCGACCTGGCACTAGACCTGCGCATGCGCGACTCGCTGGTATTGCACACTGCAGGTGCCGTCTCGATGAAAGTGTTGCAACCCATCAGCCGACGACATGGCGTCCTATGGTCGCCACAAACCTTTATTCGCGATGTGGCTATGGACTATGCCTCACTCCCCTTCTGCATCGAAGGGTCGAACGACACAGTAACACAACAAATCAAAGATTTCTTGTCGCCCGTATCGAACCACATCTACACTATCGACAGCACCCAACGCCAATGGCTGCATCTGGCAGCCGTGATGGTCAACAATTTTGGCAATGCCGTCAACGCACTTGCCCAAGACCTGCTTCATCGGCAAGACATCCCCTTCGAAATCCTACATCCGCTCATCACCATGACCGCCGACAAGATCAGACAAGGAGGGCTATGGCAACAGCAAACAGGGCCTGCACGTCGCCAAGACCAGCGAACCATCGACAGCCAACGACGCCTGCTTGCCAACGACGAGAAACTGCTCAAACTATACGACCTGATGACCGAACTGATACAAAGCCACACTTTACAGAACCGACGCAACCAATGAATCTCATCGACACCCATTCGCACATTTACTCCGAAGAATTTGACGAAGACAGGGCTGCCGTCATTGAACGCGCCACCACCATTGGAGTATCGCTCATTCTCCTGCCCGCCATCGACCCCGACAGCCATTCCCGGCAAGAGCTGTTGGCACAGAGCCGTCCCGATCTTTTTCGCCAAATGATGGGACTTCACCCCACTTCTGTAACACAATGCTACGATGAGCCCCTCAATGAAACACGCCAACTGCTATTTGCAACGCCCGAAAAATATATAGGCGTCGGCGAAATCGGTCTAGATTTCTATTGGGACACCACCTACAAGCAGCAGCAAATCGAAGTCCTTGAAGAGCAATTTCGATGGGCAGAGGAACTTGACAAACCCGTAGTGCTTCATTTGAGGAACGGCAAAGAAGTTAAAGAAGCGACCGACGCCTACAGAGAAGTGTTCCATATTTTGGAACATCACACCAACCTGCGAGGCATCATGCACTGCTTCAGTGGCACACTAGAAGATGCCCAACGCGCAGTTGCGATGGGTTTTCTATTGGGCATTGGAGGAGTTGTCACCTACAAGAAATCCACGCTGCCCACCATTGTGGAAAACACCCCACTGGAAAAAATCGTTTTGGAGACAGACTCACCCTATCTTGCACCCGTCCCCTACCGCGGCAAACGAAATGAAAGTTCCTACGTCGCGACAGTGGCGCAAAAGGTGGCCGACATCAAGCAAACCACTATAGAGCATGTGGGAGAAGTGACTTCCGCCAATGCACGCACACTGTTCGCTATTTAAGGCTATCCCCCCCCTAAAAGCAACCTCGTTTACCAGAATTCCACATTCATAAGTATCTTAAGAAACAGATCCTACAGACAACCCTTGAAGACAGACACAATCGAGAAGGACGTCTGACCACCTGAGTTGTACAGAAATCCAATCGTTAATTTTTTTTACAAAAAAAGTCCGTCTCGTTCTTTTTTTGTATATTTGCGTGCGGGATTTTTCTTTTCAGAATACGCAACAAGTTAAATCACACAATATTACAGAACAAAAACACACCCAAACATATGTCCAAAGAGATAAAATTCAGCCTTGTTTACAGAGACATGTGGCAATCGTCGGGGAAATACCAACCCCGCGTGGACCAATTAACGAAGATCGCACCCGTCATTGTTGCCATGGGGTGTTTTGATCGTATTGAGACCAATGGCGGAGCTTTTGAGCAGGTCAATCTGATGTACGGAGAGAATCCCAACAAAGCCGTCAGAGCCTGGACCAAAGAATTCAACAAAGCCGGCATCCAGACGCACATGTTGGAGCGAGCCCTCAACGGCCTACGCATGAATGGAGTTCCCGCCGATGTGCGGCAGCTGATGCCAAAGGTAAAGAAAGCCCAAGGCGTAGACATCATGCGATCCTTCTGCGGACTCAACGACCCACGCAACCTGGAGCTGTCGGTGAAGTACGCCAAAGAAGCCGGAATGATATCACAAGCCGCATTAAGCATCACCCATTCTCCCGTCCACACGGTGGAATACTATATGGGCCTGGTAGACAAACTGGTTGAATTCGGCGCCGACGAGATAGCGTTGAAAGACATGGCCGGCATTGGCCGTCCTGCCACTCTGGGCCGTCTTGTGAAAGAAATAAAAACCAAATATCCGCATATCGTAGTCCAATATCACGGTCATACCGGTCCGGGACTATCTATGGCTTCCACCCTGATGGTCGCCGAAGCCGGAGCCGATGTGATTGACTGCGCCATGGAACCATTGTCGTGGGGCATGGTTCATCCCGATGTGATCTCTGTTCACGCCATGCTGAAAGATGCCGGATTCAAAGTGAAGGACATCAACATGGATGCTTACATGGAAGCTCGCAAAATGACCCAAGAGTTCATCGACGACTTTCTGGGCCTGTACATCAATCCTGCCAACAGAATCAGTTCGTCGCTTCTGGTAGGCTGCGGACTACCCGGTGGCATGATGGGATCGATGATGAGCGACCTGAGAGGTGTGCATGGAGCCATCAACATGGCACTGAAGAAAAGCGGCAAGCCCGAGGTCAGCTTCGAAGAACTCACAGTCCAGCTATTCCAGGAAGTGGAGCACATCTGGCCCATGCTCGGCTATCCACCGCTGGTGACCCCCTTCAGCCAGTACACAAAGAACATTGCCGTCATGAATCTCCTTTCTATGGCGCAAGGCAAACCCCGTTTCAGCCAAATAGACAAAGACAGTTGGAACATGATACTCGGCAAGGCCGGCAAGTTGCCCGGACCATTGGCTCCCGAAATTGTGGAGCTGGCCAAACAACAAGGACTGGAGTTTTACGAAGGCGTGCCTCAGGATGCCTACCCCAACGCCCTGCCCGAATACATCAAAGAGATGGAGGAGAATGGCTGGGACCGCGGAGAAGACGACGAAGAGCTCTTCGAGTTGGCCATGCACGACCGCCAGTACCGCGACTACAAGAGCGGCATCGCCAAGGAACGTTTCTACAAAGAGGTGGAGAAACTACGCGCCGAAAAACTGACATCTGCAACAGCCCCGTCGGCCGAACCCGGAACCATGCCCAACTACATGAAAGAGCGCTACCGCAACGCCACGCCCATCGTGGCCACTGCCACCGGACAGCTACTTTGGGAAATCGACTTCAAAGACACTTCGGTGGCACCTGCACCCGGACGCCTTTACAAGACAGGCGACACCTTCTGCACCATACAAGCCAGCTATGCCATGATGCCTGTCGAACTGACCGTTGGCGGCAAGCTGGTCGACACCTGCAAGCCCCAAGGATCTATGGTAAAGAAAGGTGACGTGATCGGATGGTTGGAACCTGCTGAGTAAAAAAAGTTTGTCCAATTCAAAAATAAGATGTATTTTTGCCGTTTGAGAGTGTCAGAAAAAGAGACTCCATCAAACGGCAAATTTATTATAATACAACAAAATAAAACAATATGGATCCACTCAGTCCCTTTGCGCTAATTATCGGTGCAATATTTGTCAACAACGTTGTTTTAGCACAATTTTTGGGCATTTGTCCATTCCTAGGCGTATCTAAAGATGTAAAAAGTTCGCTGGGCATGGGCGGAGCCGTGCTGTTCGTGATGTTGCTGGCCACATTGGTAACATTCATCATCTACAAATACCTCTTGGCCCCAGTCGAATTTGGGGGACATGCACCCGTCGATTTAAGATACATGCAGACTATAGTCTACATTCTGGTAATTGCCGGTCTGGTACAGATGGTTGAAATTGTATTGAAGAAAATTGCTCCGGCACTTTACCAGACATTGGGAGTCTTCCTGCCGCTAATCACCACGAACTGTGCCGTATTGGGCGTTGCCATCCTTGTTATCCAGAAGGAGATGAATCTTTTGCAAAGTGTAATCTATGCCGGCAGTATTGCCATAGGATTCACTCTAGCATTGGTCATCTTTGCGGGTATTCGTGAGCAGATGGAGCTGACTGGTGTGCCCAAGGGAATGAAAGGCGTGCCCATTGCACTCATCACCGCCGGCATTCTTGCCATGGCCTTTATGGGTTTTGGCGGCATCGTTCCCACCCCGTGATGAAAGTACTCCAATTTGTTAAAATCAGCAGAACACTTCCCCTGAAATAACAACAAGTTTTCATACGTTCAGAAGAGTTAATGATTTTACATTTAAATGTATTACAATAAGTTATATTAATATTAAGAATTTTTAAACTTTTTTTTCTTCCCATAGTTGAAAATTGTAGTACTTTTGCAACTCGAAACAACATTAAAAATAACCAATTTAAATTAAAAAGGAAATGAAGAAAGTATTTTTTGCATTAGCAGTTGTTGCTATGTTCTCCCTCGCAGCTTGCAATGGTGGTGCTGCCGCTACCGATTCCAACAATGCTGACACTATGGCCAACACCGAGAATATCGTTGATGAGCCCACTACCGAAAACACTGACAGCAGCGCTGTTCAGGAAATGGCCGAAGAGACCGAGAACACCGAAGCTACTCAAGAAGAAGCTACCAAATAATAAAGCTATAGAGCAGCAAAACTGGCAAAATCCAGTAAAGAAAAAAAAGAACTGTGAACACAGTTCTTTTTTTTTGCCTCTTGAAATACGGAAAAAGAAAGAGGCGATAATCATCGCCCCATTCTTAAAACGTCAGTTCAAGTACAACTTGATCCGAACATCCCGCACATTGACAATCTGTATGCATCGTGCGTAATTAAGGATGTTTTGAACAACTCGTTTTGAAGGCTGTATTGTGCTTGCCGATTTCCAAGATGTATTTGTGCTCGGGAACTGGTAGTCCCTTTTGAAATCGTACTCCTGCGTCATAAGCACTTTTTTTGAGTTGAACAATATGTTAATTACCTTTGCAATAAATCAAACACATCTAGAAAACAGAAAAACTCCGTTTTTATTGCATCAATTCTGTTTTTTAACATTTTTGTTTGTATTTCATTGTACCGCAAACAGCCAAATCGTTGCAAATCAAAACAGCTACCGACTTGTGTTCTGGAATGTGGAGAACCTGTTCGACATCTGGGATGACAGCATACATTCCGACGAAGACTTCACACCCGAAGGGAGCTACCATTGGACCAACCATCGGTACAAAGTCAAGCTGACACGGATCACTCAAGTCCTGACAGCGCTGGGAGGCGAAGCACAGCCCGCTTTTGAGATGCCTGTAATAGTCGGTATGGCAGAGATAGAAAACGACAAAGTGTTGCGAGATCTCTGCAGAGGGACGCCTCTACGCCAATTCGGATACGATTTCATTCACTACGAATCCCCTGACCAGCGAGGCATCGACAATGCGTTACTATACCGTCAGGACCACTACCGCCCCTTCTATTCCCAAGCCATCAATGTCAGCGACACCGCCAACGGATTCCGCACACGTGACATACTGCTTGTTGAAGGGACGCTGTCCAATGGCGACACCCTTATCCTGCTGGTGAACCATTTCCCATCTAAGCGAGGTGGTGCCACGGCCGATAAACGCCGTATGCAGATTGCCCAAACACTACGTAGGACCATGGATTCGCTCACAACAGCACATCCTCAGGCCGCCATCGTGGTCATGGGAGACTTCAATGCTGCGCCCGACGAAGAAGAGATACGCAAAGGGCTAATGCAGGGTCATACCGCTCCACACGGTACATTCACGAACCTTATGACATCTATCGAACCCGGACGTGGAACACACAAATACCAGGACCATTGGAGCTGTCTGGACCAAATAATAGTCTCGAGCAACCTATGCAATGGCAATAACAGGCTGATTGCAGGCGACGGCATGGTTTTTGAAGCCGACTTTCTATTGCTCAACGACGACAAATTCATTGGCAAGAAAGTATTCAGGACATATTTGGGAATGCGCTATCAAGGAGGCTATAGCGACCATCTTCCCGTATATGTCGACATCTGGACTGGACAATAAATGAAGACGGCTGCCAATCGGCAGCCGTCTTTATAAGATATGATGGGATAATAGCCCGATAGAGATAGGCTATCACAGCTCGATATACATGTTATGTTCCTTAGCCAGTCGGCGCAGATTGATGATAGCGTAGCGCATACGGCCAAGTGCAGTATTGATGCTGACGCCAGTACGTTCGGCGATTTCTTTGAAATCGAACTTGCCATAATGGCGAAGGATGACCACACGGCGCTGTTCCGGGGGAAGCATCTTCACGAGTCGACGAATATTCGAACTCGTCTGCTTACGCATGATGGCTTTTTCAACATTATCGTCATGCAATTTCAACGTATCGACCACATCGCAGTCCGGACGATTGGGCACAATCGGCATTTTCCCCAAGCGGCGGAAATAGTCGACAATCAAGTTATGAGCAATACGCATCACCCAATGGATGAATTTGTTCTCATCCTTGTACAGACCCGAATTGATTGTGTAGATCACTTTATAAAAAGTATCTTGAAAGATGTCGTCAGCGATATCTTTGTCCTTCACAACAGAAAAGATATAACCATAGACCTTATTCTGATACCTTGAAAGCAGTACCTCAAAACATGAGTAGTCGCCTTCCTTGTACCCAATAATCAGTTCGTTGTCGGTGAGATTACACGTTGTTACGTCCATTTTAACCTCCTTTTTGTTTTGGTTTGGAAATGGTAGTTTTTTCTCGATAATGCGCTGGTTTTCGTTAGACATATGTTATATGATGAAGCGGACAAGCCACTTGCTTTCAATTTTTCGAAATGCAAAAATACAAAGATTATTTCAAACGAACAAACATCTACGTATTTTTTTTCATTTTAGTATTCGGAACAACAAATTTATTGTGTTAAAACCCAAAAAATTATGTTAAAAAATATTTTTTAATATCATCATTTGTTAATTAGCACTTTCCGTCGCCATATACATATTGACGACCTCTTTTTCTTTCAAATTCAGCTCTTTTTGTCCGTCAATCCAATGTATTGTAACGCCATTACGTTCCATTCGCCGGAACCAAGTCATTTGACGTTTGGAGAATCTGCGGATATCCGTATATAGATTGTCGAACATCTGCTGGTAGCTGTAATCCTCTGTCAGGTAGCGGGTAATATGGCGGTACTCCAATCCATAGCGCATCAGACGTTCTTTCGGCACACCGTTGTCAAGGAGACGCTGAACCTCGTCAATCATACCTTCTTCCAAACGCTGTTTAAGCCGGATACCGATACGTTCCACGACCACCTCGCGGGGAAACGAGACACCCACCACCAGATGGCGCATCGGAGGCAGATGGGTGAAGGCGTCAGGGTTCTGCTGTCTGAACTCCTGTATTTCAAGTGCCCGAACCAATCGGTCGCGAGTTTCCGTGTCCGTATGATTATGTAGTTTGATCAGCGAAGCCAGCCGATCTGTCAGCTGTTCATCGGTAAATGACTCCAACGACTGACGATACCGATTGTCGACAGGAGCATCCGGCAGCCGATAGGCACGCACAATCGATTCGACATACATACCCGTACCGCCACAAAGAAGCGGTTTACGACCCCGTGCTACAATGTCGTCGAAAGCACGGATAAAATCATTTTGGAACTGATAGACGTTATATTCTTCGCCCGCATCACGGATATCGACCAGATGGCATGGAATGTCACCATCTTCACGGTGGTACTCACTCAAATCCTTGCCCGTTCCGATATCCATGCCCCGAAACACCTGGCGAGAGTCGGCGCTGATAATTTCACCGCCCAATCTTGCAGCCACAGCCACAGCCAGAGATGTCTTGCCACATGCCGTCGGGCCCAGAATGGTCAATAGAAGCGGAGTTGTGTGCAACGCACTCATAATGTCAAACAATGACCTTTAGTGTCACGCATCCAAATTCGCCGATTGGGCAGTGGTCTCAATCCTCGAAGGAGAGTTTGCCACGCTGCTTGTCGAACTGATAGGCGCCGAAGCGGCTAAGACCTTCGCGGTTGATAATGAATTTGTAATCGACACCCTTGACAACCACTACCTCGACATTGAAAAGATGCTTCTGGCCTATCTGAATCTCTTTGAAGATGACAGTCGTCTTGTCAAGAATGTTACCTTCCGGATCGAAAGCATTGTCGCGGTCAGGGAAGTCCTCCTTGTTGATGCGGCGCTGATAGAGGAAGTTCATGGCCTCTTCCCACGAGATGGCGATCGGTTCGGCATAACGTTCGTCAATGAGCATCGGCATTTGCGAGCCGTTGACGATGCAGTCGATTTCGCCCTTTGCCGACGATATCATGGTGGCTGGGATGGTGCCTTCGTCGTGGATGATCACCGGTTTATAGTCGCTTTCCGGGATCGGGGTGTTGACCAGGTCAATCACCTTACCATCTTCGGTACGTTTCACAGTCGGGGAATCCGAAGCCAAGTTGTTGATCAGTTTCTTGGACACATAGTCCGTTCGGAGGATAAGGAATTCCAGACGACGATTCAGTTGGTGTGCTGCTTCCTGACGGCCCTTGTCGCTCATGTGTTCGATATAGTCGCAGTCCAACACCGTACCCTCAGAGAAGGAATAGGGGACACCATTAACGCGAATGGTCATATTGCGGTCAAGCACACGAGGGACGCGTTCGGCATAGCCCTTGGCCACGAGACGCTCGGGTTCGATGCCACGCGAAATCAAGTAATCGACCACCGATTGGGCACGGCGCTGCGACAAAGTGTCGTTGGTGAGGCCCAAGAAAGGACGGCAGTCGGTATGTGCACGGAGTTCTATAACCACATTGGGGTTGTTGACCATGACGAGATAGAGGTCCATCAAAGAATCCATGAATTCCTCTTTCAAGTCCCACTTGGCCAAATCGTAGCGAATTTCAGGAAGGACCACTGGCTGTTTCGGCACAGGTTCAATGCGGAAGTCGTGGACGATATCCTTGTCTGTAGTGTATCCGCAGGTGCTTTCAGACCCTTCAATGGAGAAGTAGTCGACCTTTGAGACATACATTTTGTACACGACATTGCGACGGATTTGCTCGACACCGAAGCGATAGAAGCCCTGCTTGTTGGTATAGGCTTCATATTCGCTGCCGTCGGAACCAACAATGCGCACTTTGGCATTTTCGACCAACTGCATGGATTTCTCATCACGGATGGTACCCTCAATGCTGTAGAGCAGCGGGGGCAGTTCGAAGTAGAACAAATCATCGTTGATCGGCGGCACCTTCTTACCCTTCTTGTCGGTCTTCTTGCTATGAGGATCGTCGAAAGGACGGTTGGAGGAGAAGAAACCGCGCTCCAACATATAGTGGTTATCGTCCGGGTAGTAGATGATACTCATTTCGTCGTAGGAGGAGTTGATGGGCACGCCCAAGTTTTCGGGGGTAGACCATTTGCGGCCCATTTTTTCAGAGCGGAAGAGGTCCAAACCACCGACGCCAGGAAGGCCATTGGAGGAGAAGTAGATAGTTGAATCGTTGCGCAACACAGGGAAGACCTCACGTCCGGCACTATTGACCGAACCACCCAAGTTGACTGGTGCGCCAAATTCATCCTCTACCGAACGGCGGGTCACCATCCAGATGTCGTAGTCGCCGTATCCGTTAGGCATATTCGATGAGAAGTACATCGTCAGCTGATCACGCGTCAGTGTCGGATAGAGGTAGTTGTAAGAAGTGTCGCCCAAGTTGATACGGATGGGGGTGGACCACTCGCCATTCATTTCAGCATTGTCGTCCTTCTTGCCCTTGCGGCCTTTTGGAGTTTCAGACGAAGAACCGCCCTTGGTGGAGAAATACACATAGCAGCCCTGGCTCTCATGCTCCATCTGGTCGCAACGAGAGAAGTAGATGGAGTTGCCGTCAGGCGAGAACCAAGCCTCACCCTCATTGACAGGCGAGTTAATGACGTTGTTTTTATCCAACAGGTCCACGTCGTCCGTCCAGTTGCCCTTGCGGTCCTGGAAGACGTAGAAGAAATCGGAGAAAGCCTGACCGGTCCAAGCGTCGTGCTTGTCAGAGCCATCGGTGAAGCGTGAGGAGGTGAACACCAGCTTTGTCGTATCGTCTCCAACGAAACGCGGAGCCCAATCATTGAATTCCGTCGACCATTTGTCCAGTTTGGTGATGACATGACGTGTGCGGTTCATAAAGAGCTGGTTGACGTAGATAATCGATGACTTACGCTGTTGGGCCAATTTATCGTCGGGCACCAGTTCCAAATATTTGGCATAGTATTCGTCAGCCTCGTCAAACTTGTTTTCAAAACGGTACATCTCAGCCATATAGTAGTACAGCTTCGGTTCCGTGGTGTAGTATTTCTGATTAATCAGACGTTTGTAGATACGTTCCGCCTTAGGGAAATTGTTCATCAGACGGTAACATTCACCCATCTGAAAATAGCAACGGTTCTTTTCCGCCTTGTTGGAAGAGATTTTGTTGTAAGCCTCCTCATATTTTTCCAGAGCGGCGATGAACTGTTTCTGGTTAAAGAGGTCGTCAGCTTTCTGAGCCAAACTTTTGGTTTGGGCAAAGGCTGCCGAGGCAAAAAAAAGTGCAACTGCGAACAGTAAAAAACTTTTTTTGAATGTTTTCATATATGATACTTTTTCTTATTATCGAATATAACTATATAGAGATCATTACATTAAAACGGAGGCACGCCACATTTTAATGCAATCAATCAATTTGCTAAAATACATATTTTTTTTGAAACTGCGTATTTTTTTGTTTTGATGACTGATTTTTCGGTCATAAAGGCCACTCATCCGACAGATGGTGACATCCAGAATCCCTCTTGCCCGGTATGATGATACAGGCTGCTGCCTATGAATACGACAAGAACAGGGGCCCTGTCAATTGGCAAGGCTCCTGTTCGGAGATAAGGAGAAATGCAATATGTGAAAAAAAACTACTGGACAGAGAAGATATCCTTGGAGGCATTCAGCTTTTCGGCTGCCATTTTCTTGGTGATACGGATCTTGGAACCTTTATGTTCCGGCAAATCGAACATCAAGTCGTTCATGACAGCCTCAACGATGGAGCGAAGGCCTCGCGCGCCCAATTTATACGAAACCGCCGTATCGACGATCAGGTCCAGAGCACCCTTGTCGAACTCCAGTTCCACATCGTCCATCTTGAACAGCGCCTTATACTGCTTCACCAAAGCATTTTTGGGTTCCGTCAAGATACGGCGTAATGCATCACGATCCAACGGATTCAGGTGTGTCAGCACCGGGAAACGTCCCACCAGTTCCGGAATCAAACCGAAACGCTTCAAATCCATAGGAAGGATATATTTCAACATGTTATGACGATCGATTTCTTCACGAGTCTTAGAGCCGTTGAAACCCACCACGTTAGAGTTCATACGCGAGGCGATATCCCGTTCAATGCCATCGAAAGCACCACCCGAAATGAAGAGGATGTTGCGCGTATTCACCTGAATCATGGCCTGTTCAGGATGCTTGCGACCACCTTGAGGCGGCACGTTCACAACGGCGCCCTCCAACAGTTTCAGCAGCGCCTGTTGCACACCTTCGCCCGACACGTCGCGCGTGATAGAAGGATTGTCGCTTTTGCGTGCGATTTTATCGATTTCATCTATGAAGACGATGCCCCGTTCAGCAGCCGCCACATCGTAATCCGCCGCCTGCAGCAGCCGGACCAGAACATTCTCCACATCGTCACCCACATAACCCGCTTCGGTCAGCGTGGTAGCATCGGCAATGCAGAACGGCACGTCCAACATGCGGGCAATCGTTCTGGCCATCAACGTCTTTCCCGTTCCGGTTTCGCCGACCAGAATGATATTTGACTTCTCAATCTCCACGTCGTCGGAATCGTGTTTCATTTCAGTGTAACGCAGCCTCTTATAGTGGTTGTAGACCGCCACGGCCAGCACACGCTTTGCCTCTTCCTGACCGATGACATACTGGTCCATAAGAGCTTTGATTTCAGTCGGGGTGGGTATTTTCTCGACCTTATGCTGATGCGACTGGTTGGTCCCCAAGTTCTCACGATCCAGGATCAATCCCGCCTGACGGACACAATCATCGCAAATATATCCGTCGATGCCAGTCAGCAGCATTTTGCATTCCGATGCGGGGCGTCCGCAAAAAGAGCAATGGTCTTCGTAGTTTTTCTTATTAGCCATATATACAGTTTATTTATTCATTGAGTAACAGCAGCGTCAATCCATAGGGAATCTTCCTACAGGATGGTTTTGGTCCTTTCCTGATCCTGACGCAAGAAGATGAAAAGGAGCATGGTGAACGCCATCAGCGACGAACCGCCGTAACTGAAGAACGGCAGCGGGATACCGATGACTGGGAGCAGACCCAGTACCATGCCAATATTGATAAAGAAGTGGACAAACAATATGCTCGCCACCGCATAGCCATAGAAACGGGTGAATCGCGAATACTGGCGTTCCGCCAGACGGATGATCCGCAAGAGCAACAGCACGTAAAGCACAATCACCACCGAGGATCCTATGAATCCCCACTCCTCCCCTACTGTACAGAAAATGAAGTCCGTTTCCTGTTCGGGGACGAAATCCGCCTTGGTAATGGTACCATTGAGGAAGCCCTTGCCATGCAGGCCGCCCGAGCCGATGGCAATTTTTGACTGATGGACATTATAGCCCGTTCCGTGGGTATCCTCCGTCTTTCCCAACAGCACATAAATTCGGTCGCGCTGGTGGGATTCCAGCACGTGTTCAAACACGAAATCGACCGACAAGGTGAAGAGCGAGCACGCCAGGAAAAGCCCCAAAGCATAGAGATAATGCTTGCGGGTCCTTTTGTTGAGCCAAACAAACAGGTAGAGCACCGCTATGACTGCCAACGCTCCAATCAAAATGAATTGGTTGACCAACAAAGCCATGACGAAAAGCACTACTGCAACAAGGCCGAAAATCAATATCTTGGGCGACATTCCCTCGCGAAATAGCGGAAAGAGGAATGCGGCAAAGACCAAGGCCGACCCCGTATCGTGCTGCAGCAAAGTCAGCAACGCGGGTATGAGGACGAAAGTCCATACTATAACTTTGGTTCGCAATGACTTATAATCAATATCTGGTGCACTCATATATTTGGACAGCGCCAGTGCGGTGGCAAATTTGGCAAATTCAGACGGTTGCAGTCGGAAAGAGCCGATGACAATCCACGACTGTCCGCCCTTGATCACTGTAGCCACAAACAGCGTCACCACCAGCAGCACCAGCACCACGAGATAAATGATATAGGCCATAGAGGAAAACACGCGCGCCTCTGTCAGTGTGATGACCAGAGCAATGACAAGTGAAATGCCAATCCAGATAAGCTGTTTGCCGTGACGCGTCGAGAAGTCGAACACCGCCGCGTGCGCCTCATCGTAACATGCCGCATAGATATTGAGCCATCCGAAAAAGAGGATGACAAAATAAAGCAGCAGTGTGACCCAATCCAGTTTGTTTTCCATTTGACCTATTGTTGTTTATTTTTGCCAGCAGGGGTCCACAGGACCGAGCCGACGCTCACTTTTTCTATTTTTTCTTTTTAGCCACGCGTGTCAGCGGTAGAGGTTGACAGGGATTAGTCTCGCGGTACATCCGTTCGAAGTCCTTGCGTGTGACCTCGCCTCTGATATATTTCTCAATCACCAGGCTAGCGATAGGGGCAGCCCATGAACCACCAGCACCTGCATTCTCCACATAGACCGCGACAGCAATTTTGGGGTTGTCTTTGGGAGCGAAGGCGATGAAGACAGAATGATCCTTGCCGATATTCTGAGCCGTTCCCGTTTTGCCACACACATCAATATCAGGGATATTGGCCTTATGGGCAGTACCGCCGCCGACATGCACCACATCATACATACCTCTGGCAGCAATTTCAAAGTAAGAAGGGTCGATGCCCGTCTCATGTTTCTGATAGAATTCCTCGTTGCGTGTGGAGTCAGGACCATAATAACGCACCAGATGTGGCGTGTAGAAGAAACCCCTGTTAGCCACGATGCAAGCCAGGTTGGCCATCTGGAGCGGCACCACCTCCACCTCGCCCTGGCCGATGCTGTTCGAATAGATGGTCGAAAAAGCCCATTTCTCACGTCCGTACCAGCGATTATAGTATGCCGTATCAGGTATGTTGCCCGATTTCACATCCGGAAGGTCTATGCCCAGACGGGTGCCAAATCCGAAGCGCTGCATGTAGTCGTGCCACACCATGAGACCATATTGGCTGTCCTTATAGATGTTCTTGTATTTCCCCTGTTGGATGATACGACGATAAGTGTAGTAAAAATAGGGGTTGCACGACATCTTGATGGCCTCCTGAACCGAGCGTGCACTCGGATGACCGTGACAGCCGATCACCTTGTCGCACACGAAACCCTGACCAGGAGAGATCACGCCCAAGCTGAGCGCCGTCATGGCCTGTGCCACCTTGAAGATGGATCCCGGCGGATACTGCGCCTGCAAGGCACGGTTGAAGAGCGGTTTGCGGATATCCTGCAGCAAGGTCATATAGTTTTCGCCACGCTGGCGTCCCACCAGAAGGTTGGGATCGTAGCACGGAGCAGAGACGAGCGTCAGCACCTCGCCCGTAGAAGGCTCGATGGCGACGATGCAACCACGTTTGTTTGCCATCAGCCCTTCTGCATATTCTTGAAGGGTGGCGTCGATAGTCGTATACAGGTTATCTCCCTCCACGGCCATAGTGTCGTGGGCGCCGCCCAAGTAAGGACCTATTTCACGGTTGTGGACATCCACCTGCATGATATTCTTACCCTTGATGCCACGCAGAATCTTCTCGTACGACTTTTCCAATCCGCTCTTGCCGATATAATCGCCCTGACGGTAGTAGTAGTCGCTCTCGATATCCTTCTCGTTCACCTCGCCCACATAGCCCAGCACATGAGCCGCTATAGGCTTGTCGTAGACGCGCAGGGTTCGCTGTTGGACAAAGAAACCATGGAACCGATAGAGGTAGTTCTGCCACGAACCATATTCCTCCTTCGATATCTGCTTCATGAAAACAGAAGCTGTGAATGGCGAATAGCGGCGAGCCTTCTCCATTTTGCTTAAGAATTCGTCGGTGGTGATGCCCATAGCCTGACAGAAGAGGTTCGTATCCAAGTTTTTCACCATACGCGGAATCACCATCAGGTCATATACAGCCTCGTTGTACACCAGCAGATCGCCGTTGCGATCGTAGATGAGACCGCGGGCAGGGTACTGGGTCACTATACGCAATGCCTGCTGGTCTGCCAGCTGGCGGTAGGTGTTATCGAAAATCTGCAGGAACGCAAGCCGTACAATGAAAATGACGCTCACCACGATGAAGATGATGCGCATCACATTGCTACGTTCCTTGTATTGGTTAGAGGACATCGGCCACCTCCTTTCCGTCGGAATCGATCGCCGTGGCAGTCGGACAACTCAAAACAGAATCCAACTGAATCAACGGACTGATAACATAGGGGATATAGCGAAGCATGGCAGGTGGCATTGTACGATAATAATCCATCTGCTCGTTCAAGTCGGCACGCAGTTTTAGCATCAAATCCTCCCCTGTGTGGTTGTCGCCAGCCGACAGATAGGCCTGAGCCACGCGACCCACAAGCGTCAAATCGCACAGACACGACAGCGGGATAGCACTTCTGACTGTATCCAACAATCTGCACGCCTGGCTTCTGCAGCCATTTGCCGTAAGGTTTTCGGCCACCAGGACCGCATCGCGCCAGTATTGGCGCAGGAAGGCGCGACTGGTTTCATCAATATGGACGTTTTCCAGCGGTTGCCAATGCAGCCGTCCGGTCATCAGCCGGTAGGAGCCTTCCCAATCCACGCTGTCGCAGGCTTCGGGCATCAGCCGATAGGCCATGCCGCACAGTTGCATTCTTTGCACAAAACGGTCCTTGTTGTCGTCATAAGCATACTGGCTGAAAAACACCGGCCGTTCATCATTGTTGTTCGCCAGAATGATTCCCAAACGGCCGAAGGGACCCTTCGTGGCCCATTCCTCATCGGGCAGCAAGTCACTCCCCTGACGCAACAATTGCTGACGCACGGAATTGCAATAGCTTTCGGTGCCCAGAAGTGACAAATTGATAATTTGCACATCGGTGCGGACGCCTTCCACCTGTTGCAGGTACCATAGCGGGAAGGTGTCGTTGTCGCCGATGGTGAACAGCAGCGCATGGTCGCTACACGAATTGAGCAAGTTAAGTGCCGAATCACGTGCAATGTAGCGTCCCGAACGGTCATGGTCGTTCCAATTCTGGCAACCCATCAGCACCGGTGCCGACAGCGCTGCCAGCAGTGCCAATGGCGAGAGCACCTTCTTCATCTTGGGACGTTTGTACTGGTGCGAAAACAGCGCATAGGCACCCATGCCTATCCATGCCGCAAAGGCGTAGAACGAAAGCACATAGGCATAGTCACGCTCTCTAGGTTCATAGAGCGGATGGTTAAGATAGACCACCAGCACGACACCCGACATCAGGAAGAGGGTGAACCAAACCCAAAAGCCCCGTCGGTCGCGCCGCAGTTGGGCCGCAAAACCCACGATGCCCAGCAGCAAAGGCAGCAGGAAATAGCGGTTGTGAGCCGCATCGGACATCGATGAAGGCATCGGGGCTGAGACACCCAAATAGAGTTTGTCCACAGGCGGAATGCCCGTAATGAACTGACCTCTTTGCAGGTTACCGAATCCCTGCTGGTCGTTGTAGCGACCGGAGAAATTCCACATCAGATAACGGAAATACATGTATCCCAAGTGGTAGGAGCCGAAAAACATCAAGTTATCGCCGAAGGAAGGCTTATAGTAATCCTTGCCGTCGATGCGAACCATCTTGCCATGTCGGCCTGTCCAGTCGGTATAATAGCGTTCGGCATTGTCGTGATGGGCCCACATGCGAGGGAAGAACATATCCATCTCTTTGGCATACACAGGCTTTCCGTCGCTGTAGGCGACAATAGGCGAATTGAAGCAACGGCCATAGACCAGCGGAGCCTTCTCGTACTGGTCGCGGTTGACGTATGCCCGAAACGACTGCCAATCGGACGGGTTGCCTTGATTGATGGGAGGATTGGCCCGAGCGCGAATAGGGATGATCAGATTGGGCGTGAGGCCGACAAGCACCAACAGCAATCCGACAGCCGACATTTTCAGCCACGACAACTTGGACAGGCGTCGCACACCATCGCCATCGCCCGTCGTCGCTTTGCGTCTGTCAGAGTGGCGTTTCATCAGGACCACCAGCAACAACATCGGAATGGTGAGTAGCGACAACTGATGGACCCCCACCGACAACACCAGCAGAAATAACGACAAGAGCATCCAGCGCGGAGCATAACTGCGATCGGGGCATTGTGCCCAGCGAATCGTCGTCCACACCACCGCCGAAGAAAAGAGCATGGAGAGACTATAGACCTCGCTTTCCACGGCCGAGAACCACGCCGTGTCGCAAAAAAGGTAGCAGGCGCTTCCCACCGCGGCCGAAAGCCACAACTGCCAACGATGATGCGCCACACCCTGCCAGCGGCTCAGCAAGCGCACAAGTGTCCAGAAAAGAAACATGGCAGTAAGGCCACTGGCAACAGCCGACAGTGCATTGCTCCACCACGCCAATCGTTCCACCTGACCACCTGCCAGCAGCATAAAGCAGTGAGCCAGCAGCTGATAGAGTGGTGCTCCCGGAGGATGGCCTATCTGGAACTTGTAGGAAGTGGCGATGAACTCGCCGCAATCCCAGAAGCTCACCGAAGGTTCCAAGGTAAGCAGATAGACTGCTGTACCGGCCACGGCAATCAGCCATCCGAAGAGATTATTTAGCGTAGAGAACTTGCCCATCCTGTTATTTTCAAAAGGTATCACCAGTTAACCACCGACTTGTTGAAGATGTCATCACACAGTTCCGAGACGATTTCCTCCACCAGCGAACTCTCAACCGATGAGAAGTTCAGTTGGGCGTTGTAGTCGCGGTAACGGGAGAAAGACTGCTCAAAATTGGCATCCGGGTCGCAGTTGTTCACAAAGCGCACCTTGATGGTGATGGTGAGGCGGTTCATGGAGACCTCGTCGTTGGCCGACAAAGAAGCCGCGCGGGTTGTGTAGGCCGTAATCTCGCCAGTCACCTCGAGGTCGGCATCGCCGTTGATCACATTCAGGCTTGTCTGCGAAGCGTAGAGGTTGCGGAGGTCGTCCGTCAGTTTCTGGCTGAGCTGCGGATTGACCGTGGTGGCATAGTTGGGGAATGCCGCCACAGAAATGGTCTTGGCGTTTGGCGGAATGGACGCACCCGTAAAGCTGTAGCCCCCACGACAGGAGACCCACAGCAAGGAGGCGACCACCCCCAGAGCCAGCAACAGATGACGAACCGGGTGCCGCATATCAGACATTGTGAGAATCGTTGTCAATATGTTTCTCGTCCTCCATCTGCCACAAGAGGTAGCCTGCCTGCTGTTCCATATAGGTTAGCACTGCATGTTTGATGTTGAGGTCGTTGATGGCGCTGATTTCGTTGACCAATTCGTCGATTTTCTGTTTGATATTGTTATCCATATAGGGTATAAAAAGCTGAGTGTTATACAATTCAAAAAAAGGAGAAGCGTCCGCGTTTCTCCTTAAAGGAACTGCAAAAATACGTTATTTTTATGGAACAGGGAAATTTTTTTATAATGAATATTTATTTAGCCGTTGAAAGTCCCTAATGACTCCCTGCTAAGTCATCATTTATAGGGTCTCCATCCGTACCGACGATGGGCATGGAGCCGCTGATAAGGTAAGGGATATGGGTATCCATGTCTATGCAACGGTAGCGCGTGCGACGTTTTTCGACAGATTGGAAAAGGTGTTGTGGCCGGCTCTTGATACGGAAGCGGCTGCCGACAGGCAGATCCTTGAGCAGCAGCTCCGAAAGCGCTGTGTCGGGCGAGTCTGTTTGTCGCAGTTGTCGTTCCAATTCGCTTCCCAAGTTGCGGTTGAGCGGTATCTTTGCGGTGTATTTTTTCAAGAGCGGAAGCGTCTCGACGGGGAAGTGGCCAGCATTGGCATAGTCGACCAGCAGCGAGCGATAGTTTTGTTGCCACTCGTGGCCATGGGGTTGCACCGAACGTCCATAGTGGAGAAAGGTTTCGAGGTGTGCCATCTCGTGGAGCAGCACCAAAAGGAACATGTGGGGGGAGAGGTCGCCGTTGATGCTGATTTCGTGGTATTCGTGACGCGGCTGCGGCATACGGTAGTCGCCCAGTTTGGAATCGCGCTTGCGGGTGATATGAAGATGCACCGCATGGCCATTAAGAAACTGGTAGACAGCATCGACAGCGGAAGCTGGCAGGTAGCGCGACAGCGTCGACTTATACTGTTCCTCTTGCGTCATAGGCTACAGCAGACGGTGCCGCCCCATAAGGCGAAGGCGTGGCAAAACCGAACGTGGGGCAGTTGCAATGTCGGCTTTTGCGATGTTTGGACATGTGCACCCCTTTGCGGCTACAGGCAGGCAGCAGCAGCAAAAGGCAGAGCGATAACAGCAGAAGGTTTTTTCGTGACGTTTTCATACTGCATAAACGCGAAAAGCAGCAAAAAAGTATACCCATTGGGTAAGAAGTGTGAGTGGTGTGATGAATTGGTTTTAAGGTGTTGGCATGTGGTTGATTCGGTCGGAATCGATGCGTTCTCCGCTTTCGGGTTCACCAATCCTTATCATTGGACATTTTGTCTTTATTTTAACCAGCCCTGTCGTCATCTTCGGAAAATTTTTTCTCCTTGACATTATAATAGAGCCCAGAGAGACGCTGTCCGCGGTCAAATCACACTCCCATTCGAATATCTTATACCCCAAATATTGAACCTGTAACTGATAATGGCCTTGGGGAACGGTGCAGGAGAATTCGCCATCAAAATTGGTCCTGCATCCACAAACGACTAGTTCGTCTTTGTCTTTAAACAAGATGTTTGCAATCATGAGCGGTTCATCGTTTTCATCCACAACTTTTCCGCTGACGACACAGGAGTCGGACTTGGAATCGTTTGCCACCGACATAATTTTTTGCGGAGCGGAATCAGACGGTTGTGTTTGCGCGGCAACGGAGTGGCTGCCCAACGACAGTCCGAAAGCCATACCCGCCACCAAGGCAGACTTGCCCATGAACGAGCGACGAGACAATTCCTGTTCGAGGTATTGCAGCTCGGCATCGCAACGCGGACAGGTCCCATCGCATTCGCCCTTAAATTTACATTTGGGAATTTCGAGCCGTATGCCATTCTCTTTGGCAATATGGCGTCGAATCGACTTCAATTGGTTGCAGACGAACCTCCCCGGATTCTCAATGGAGGCATTCTGCATAGGGGATGATTGTTCGATTTCTTTCATAAAGCATTTGTTTTGACAGTTTATATTTTGGCGCGACGGACGGTGAAGGCAACGACCAGCGACGAGAGGAACGACACCACCAGGAAGGCGGCGACGAAGTCCACCCACCGCATGGCCACCGGGAAGGCCTCGACCACCGCATTGGCGCCCAGCTTGACAATACCGAAATGTTGCTGCAAAAGGCAGGTGAAAAAACCCAGCAGCAAGCCCGCCACCACGCCGACTGCAGCTATAAGGACACCCTCGGTAAAGAAGACCTTCCTTATGTCGGAGGACTCCATACCCATAGCTTTCAAGGTCGCAATATCCTTGCGCTTGTTGATGATCAGCAGTGAGAGCGACGCAATCAGGTTGAGCGTGGCAATGAGTACGATGAGCGACAGGATGAGAAACACGCCCAAACGCTCGGAACGGAAAATCTTGTAGTAGAGCGGTTTCTGATCCATGCGGTCTTTGACGGTAAATCCGTCGCCCAACAAAGCGCCCAGTTGTTGTTTGACTGACGACAGATGGCGCGGGTCATCGACTGCAACAGCCAGTGCCGTCACCTCGTCGTCATCGTACGACATCAAGGAACGGACAAAGTCGATATCCGCCAACACGTATTGGTTGTCAATCTCTTCCTGTATACGGAATGTGCCAGCCGGAAAAGCGTAACCGTTGTTGAAGGCCTCGTCCATCGACAGTCCGATGGCCGAACTGCCCCGTTTGGGAATATGCACCGCCAACGGTGTATTGGTCATGGAGTTGACTCCCAGTCGCACCATGATGTTCCATCCCAGCAGCAAATAATAGGCCGGTACCTCCTCACCGTCAATGACCATTTCGCCCTTCAGCAGATACTCCCCTTCCATCAGCATGGTGTCCAGCCCGTTGGTTGATGCGTAGTGGTCATCCACGCCTCTCAGCTGCACAATACTTTCCGCCTGACGCAACGTTATCCACGCGTTCTCTTCCACCAGCTGAGACACGGATTTCACCCCTTCGCAGCGTTCCAGAGCCTCAAAGTCGATAGCCTCGGTATGGAACGTCTTTCCCTGCGACGGTTCCACCAGCAGTTCCGGGTCGAAGACGTTAAAGAGCGACTGCGTCAGTTCGCCGATGCCATTGTAGACCGACATAACGACAACGAGGGCCAGGGTGCTGACTGCTATACCAGCCAACGAAATCCACGAAATCAGATTCACCACCGTCTTCTCTTTACGCGAGAACAGGTAACGGCGGGCGATGAACGCCTTGAGACTGAAAGGAGTGGATTTTGATTCGCTGTTCACGACAGTTGCGGCACTATTGTTTCAAAAGACGTTCGATGTTCTCCACATAGTCAAGCGTGTCGTCAAGATAGAATTCCAGTGTGGGGATGATGCGGAGCTGCTTGCCTTCGCGGATGCCCAACCGACGACGGATATCGGCAGCATGGGTCAGAATGGCATTGATGACCAACTGTGTGGTAGCCTTAGTGCCCTCGGGTGTATCGACGGTTACGGGCATGGTGCCCACTGGATAGATGCTCACATATACACGAGCTATCGAAAGGTCGCTGGTGATGCGCACCTTGGTGACGGTGATCAGCGAATTGCCCAAGGCAGGCTTCATCTCTTTCAAGAAGATGTCGCCCAAATCCTGCTGAATCAGCCGTGATATTTTGTTTTGGCGGGTAGAGTCCATAGCAGATGATGATTTAGAAACGGAATCCCAAACGGATGGGGATAAAGGTAGTTTGCTGGGTGTAGGCGAATGCCAGTTCGACATACACGCTCAAGTAGTTGCGCTCCATATTGCGGTATTCGTAACGGAAAAACCAGTTCAGGCCCGTCGACAGTTCCACGTAGGGTGCAAAGGTGTTGCCATAGGGGCTGTCGGCCATCATATAGTGTCCACCCAGTTTGGCGCCAACCATCGGAGCCCATTCCACGTCGAGCGGCCGATAGTCCAAATCGATGAACGCCATAGCGCTGTGCCAGCCCGAAGCCAGATCGTCCGGCTTGGCCACATAACCGTAGCCCAATCCCAAGCCGACGAAAAAGTCCTGCCTGATATTAACGCCGTTGATAATGTTGACATTGGCCATGTGCCTCATATCGCTGATGTAATAGCCGTAATCGCCCTCGCTGCCCAAATTGGAAACAAAAGGCATGTAGCCCAATTCGCCCTTGAACATGTATTCGAAATCAGAGCCATCCTGAGTAAACTGTGCGTTTGCGTTGCCCGCCAACAGCAGTACCGCAAACAACAATAATGGTTTTAATTTATTCATATCTATACTATTAATAACAAAACAATCGCTTCAACCATTCATAGTAAAAGCAATGCAAAGTTACGGATTATTTATGAAACGGCGAAAATATTTTTTTGGTGCACCATGGTCCGCTGAAAACAAGGGGACCCGTTATGGCGAATTCCATTGATATAGCCACAAGTCCCATCATCAACGAACCACCGAGCGGACAGATCGGCGGATAAGCCCATTGTAGGCCAGCAGAAGGAACAGACACAGGATTGAAGCCGTAAGGATAATAGGGAGTGTGCCGCCACCGACGGAAAAAATGGTTTGCAGGCGGGACACATACAAACCGCGGATGACCAACGCCGCGACGACCGCCAAAAGCAAGTCGGCGACGGTGATGATGCTGACCACCCACTGATAGAATCGTGCAATCTGCGAAGTGGAGTAGCCGATATTATAGAGATTGACGAAGAGGTCGCGGTTTTTCTGGACGATGAGATTCAGGCTCATGACGATAAAGGCCATGGAAAGCGCAATGATAATGGCAGCAATGACAAAGACGAAGAGCAGCGCAAAGCGGAAGATGAAGACCATCTTACTCGTTTCGAGTTCCGATTTGTTGATATTAAGTCCGTTCCCTTCAAAGAAAGCCGGTATGCGTTCGTCGCTGGCATCGGTAAATTCCACCAGCAGGCGACTGCAGCGGTCGGTGGAGGGGGCGCCGAAATACCGGTTGGCCCACACGAGAAAATCCTCCGGTACCAGAATGGAGTTGATTTTGCCCGAGAAGCCGACGATGCGGCTGGTATACATGCGATGACGCCCGTTGCCATCGATGACGATATTGAACGACACCTGAGAAAGTGTGTTTTGAGAGATGACCGGCAGCGACTGGCTTTCAGCAAAACCAAAATTGTATAGGCTCAAATAGTCTTCGGGTATGACGATGGGCAGGAAATCGGAGGTGCTGTCCCACTGCCAGGCGTCGCTCTGCACATCGAGGTATTCGTCGGGGACACTCTCAAAGAAGAGGTCTGTGCTCATGCGATGTCCATCGCCCAAATTGATGGATGCGCTGACATTGAACGACGAGCTGGTGAACCGCGAGACCTTCTTGACGAAATCCTGCTGCTGTATGCGGTCCAGTTCGCGCTGGTCGAAATAGACGTCTTCCTTGTTGGCCGTCTTGAAGAGTGTCACATTCTTGGACACCGTCACCGTATGTGCCTTGAAGACATCGGTCTGCTGAGTCAGCATGGGCTGCAGGTCGGCATAGAGTTGGAAGGCGAGCAGCACAATGGTGACACCCACCAGGAGGGTGAGGGCATAACCCACTATCTGGGTCGGGATAAGCGTCTTACGTTGTAGTTTGGCTAGCACTGGACAGAAAAGAATAACAAGTTGAAAAAAGAAAGTCAAAGATGAAGCACCTCATCGAAATTGAAGAGGTCAATAGCGTCGAGAGCGGTGACGATAAGGCCCGCTCCCTGGTTGTCGACTTCGCGACACACCAAGTCGGCCAACAGCTGGGCATTCTGGTGGTCAATATGGCTGAAAGGTTCGTCGAGCAGCAGGTAATCGAACGGCTGGCAAAGAGCCCGCACCGCCGCCACACGTTGGCGCTGTCCTAGCGAGAGGGTACGCACCGGCTGATCTTTTTTTTCGGCCGGAAGGATTGCCGCAAGCATGGCCTCCATTTCAGCATCCGACTTGAAATGCGTCAGGTTGTTCTTCAGCCGCACATTCTCGATGGCCGTCAGTTCGGAGAAGAGACATAGGTCCTGGAAGAGATAGCTCAGCTTGTCGCGGCGCAGCGCAAACGGGCTGTCGACCGGCATGCCGTAGTCGATGGTGCCGTCGAAGGAGCGGTTGCTGCCGTAAATGAAATTCAGAAGCGAAGTCTTGCCATGACCCGACTTGGCGCATACCATGTATTTGCGGCCTCTTTGGAAGACCACGGTTGGTTGCAAATATATGTCGGAACCGGCCACTTCCGATTCCGACATATATTGGGGTTTGATATTATGAAGTGTTATTTGCACAATTTGTTTTCGTTATGCCACAAGTCCAAAGCCAGGCTTGCCCACGCTTTGGCATGGCGTGAAAAACAATGGATGCGATCTGACATTATATTTCGAAATCTCCATCATTCCAAATCTCCTCCTCGTAATACTCCTCGGTGTCACCGTCGGTGTTGCCCAAACCATAGCTGTCGACTTCTTCTTCCAGCGATTCAGCAAGGTTGGCCAGTTCCACAAGGTTCTTGTCGATATAGTGGAGCGTGAAGAGCAGGCTGTTCTCCTTGGATTCGACCAGATGGATAGTGCATTCGGCGCTGGTGCTGCTTATGGCGCCGCACTCCAAATAGTCGAAGTAACCGCCCAAGAGGGTGACGATGTTCGAAGGTATCAGTTTGACGATAGGAGCCGGATAGTGGTTCACATTGAGGTCGGCATAGAAAAAGTTGCCCTTCTTGACCTTCTGAGCCACATTCTTCATGCCGTTTTTGTAACCGCCGGCCAGGAACTGATTGGCGGCTTCTTTCGAGTTGGTCAGATAGACAGCCTTGTCATTGAGAGCGATATAGGCATCGGTGCCGAGACCGAAATCGGGGATGACATAGAGTCCGTCCTGCTGTGTCAGACCCAATTTAGCCAGAAGGTTCTTGATCGTTGCAGCATTATTGACATCGGCAGCTATGGCCAGCATCGGCACCACCGAGGACTCATCCATCTGGACGATGTCGAACAGGCTCACCAGCACGCTGCCATTCAACGACTGCAGCAGGTCCTTGACGGTGATATTGTCGGCTATTTCTTCGTTAATGTCGACAGCATCCTTCATGTTGGACAGCATCTTGACCATCTCATCAATCTTGACAGCGGAGGCCAGTGTTGCATAGCATGTTTCGGGCATGAGGTTGACCAAGTCAGCGTTGAAATCCTGCTGGTAGACTTTCCAATCCTTAGGATCGATACCCTGGGTGTTCACAACCATGCGGAAGGCACCCTTGTCGAAGACCAAATTGATTGAATAAGCAGCATCCTCCAATGCATCGATATACTCTTCAGGCAATCCGCTGTTGACCAAATCATCGTCGCGACCCATCATCTTGAGAGTCTTGAAGATAGGCTCGAATGCCATCCAAAATCCTATTTCGCTATGTGTTTTCCAGTACTGTTCGAAGTTGTCGTTGTCGGCCAAGCTCTGATCCTTGTCCAGTTTCAGTCTTGTTCCAGGATTTTGGGCTGCACTGCCAATTGCAAGCACTTTTCCGTTGAAGGCCAGCGCTTCGCTACCGTCGATTGTAGCCACCTTGAAGCCGTCCTTTTCAGTGATGCTGATTTCATATTCCTCGTCTTTTGCGAACTGGGTGAGGAAGTCCTCAAACTTCGACTCCTTGTGCATTGCAACGAGGGCGTTGTATTCATTCGACAATGTCACGTATGCCAGCATGTCCTCTTTCAGGTTCAGACCTGTCGACAAGGGATCTGCGATGATTTTGTCGACCAGTTCGGCCATCTTGGGGTCCTCGCTTTTGAGTTCCTGGCGGGCCAGTTTGACAAACGAGATGTTGTCGATGTTCTCGACATCCATTTTCTGCATCAAATCCACAGCGTTGACATTGACGACCATGAAGGCGTCGTCGGGAATGTACGCTGCCAGTTTGGCCGACTTCGAGCACGAGGTCAGCAGCAGCAGTCCGCATGCTAAGACGGACATCATAAGGCGCATTGTTTTTTTCATGGGTTTCATGGTTTTTGTTTTGATGATAATTGATATTAACGCGGAGAAAGCATTATTATTGCCAATGGGTTAAGTTTACTTTCCGAACATCACCTTTTCGCTGTTGAACATACGTGTCAGGCCCCAGACGGCGATGCCGGTGTAGCAGATGTTCGACACAAGGCAGACGACCACATTGCTCCACATGATTTTATGGGCGAAGGTTGCAGTCATCACCTCAATGGAGTTGTAGAACGGGATGATGTATGTGGTGAAGGTTTCGGGCGTATTGTTTTGGAACATAGGTATCAGACCAGCGAGCATCACCACAAGCATGAAGGGAGTGATCATCGTGCCGGCACTTTTCACGTCCTTGGCCAATGCCGACAAGAGGCTGACCACCGACGCCATGATCAGCACCGAGGCGAAGATTACCAGCAGGATGGCGGCATAGTCGCCAAAAGTATAGTTAAAACCCAGTTCCACATCTTCGCCGCTGATCATTTTCGGCAGCGAAAGTGCGATACCAATAAAACTGCTGACACCGCTGAGCAGCGCAATGCAGCTGAGCGACACTATCTTGCCAAGCGCCAGCTGGTTGCGGCGCATGGGCGTGACTAGCAGTGTGGCGATAGTGCCACGCTCCTTCTCGCCGGCAATGGCGCTGGGAGCAATGGCCATGGTGCCGCTGAAAAGCATCATCATAATGAGCATCGGCAGCAACTTGCTCCAAATCATAGCACCGATGGAGTCTTCGGTGGCAATATCATATTTCGATTTGGTTCCGTCGTCCTCGCGGTTGACGTCGAAACGGTTACTCATACCGCTTTCATAGGCCTCAAGGAATCCCGTCAGCGTCTTGTATACAAGGCTGCTGGCATTGTTGGTCGAGTTGTAGTAGATTTCCACATTGGGTGCCGGCAGGCCACATTTCGGGTCGTAGGTGTTGACTAGCAGCTCGAAATCCTTGGGGAAGCGCACCATCACAATGTTCAGATCCTCGTCAGCCAACATGTCGATATCTTCCTGTCCGAAAGGTTGATTGACAACCACCATCTGGCTGTCGGAGGCAATTTCCGCAGCAAGGAATTCGGGCATATTCTCGACACGCATAGTGACCACCTCGTCTTGTCCCTCGGTCACCATCTTGCCTATGCCCTCACCCATCAGGCTGTAGATAAGATAGATAAGCAAACCCGGCATAATCACCGTGGTAAACATTAGCGAGCGGTCGCCAAAGAAGCGTGCAAACTCTTTCTTAATGATTGTCCAAGTGTTGTTTTTCATTGCTCGTCTCCTTTCACTTCTTTATAGATTTCGAAAAAGCGGTCCTCTATAGTCATTCCGTCGCACACCTCACTGAGGGTCCCGCAGTGCGTCAATTTGCCATCGATGATGATGCCCACTCGGTCGCACAAGCGTTCCACAAGGCTGAAAATGTGAGTCGAGAGAATGATGGTTTTGCCCTCGCCACGCAGCTCCTGCAGGTAGTCGGTCACGGTGCGTGCCGTCAGCACGTCGAGGCCGTTGGTAGGCTCGTCGAAGATGATGACCTCCGGGTCGTGGACCAGCGAGATAACCAGCGACAGCTTCTGCTTCATACCCGTCGAGAGGTTCTGTACCTTGACTTCGGCGAACTTGTCGATGCCGAAGCGGGCAAACATCAGCTCCTTGCGTGTGCGCACCACATCCTCCGGCACCTGGTGAAGGCGGCTGAAGAAATCGAACAGGTAGTTGGGAGTGAAGAAGTCCTCCAATTTCAGTTCGCTGGTGAGGAAGCCGATTTTGGAGCGAACTCCCTCGGGATCGCCAATGATGCTGCAACCGTCCAGCACGGCGTCGCCCGCATCAGGCTTGATAAGTGTCGACAGCATACGCAGCGTCGTCGTTTTGCCAGCGCCATTGGGGCCCAGCAGACCGAATATCTCACCGCGGTTGGCGGTGAAACTCAGATTGTCGACAGCCACCTTCTTGCGCAGGGTGGTGCGCTCAATCTTCTGTTGTTTCTTTGAAAGCGTGAAGGTCTTGCTCAGCCCCTCCACACGCAAAATCTCTTCCATTGTGTTGTTGATATGTTTGTTGTTAAAATGTTTTCGTCTTCGCTAAATCTGTCTGAAGTTACAGATATGGTTTTAGTTACAATTCCAGTTTTATAATATACGTTTCAGCACGCCAAAATCTTACAGCTGACCTTTATTTTTCTTTGCCGCACGTATATCTTCGACAATGATGATGCCGCACCAGACAAAGATTGATACAAGTGTCAGCACAAAAAACAGATATTTAAGTATCTCTGTCCACGGCTTTTGCCACAAGTCGCAGCAATAGTCGAACAATCCGTAAAGCTCAAAGAAGATTGTAAATAAGGGCAACCACACAAGGCGTCTGCGGTGTACGTCGATAATACGTTCGTCCTTTTGCCATTTAAGACGTCCGGCCACCATTTTGAAGCCCCAATTTTGGTTTTTCATATTCGGCAGCCACGTGATGAACATACCGCCGGCCAAAATCGCCAGCGAGTAGAACAGATAGGCGACAAAGAAGCCTGCGCCCTGCGACTTTATCTGCGTCGCCATCAATATGTTGCCGACCACAACAACCATCACCGCCAGCGCGCTGCCGACCATTCCTATCGTTTTTTTGCTCTCTATTGTCATAAGGCTTCTCCTTTCTTACGTTGGCGGGCGGAAGTGACGATTCCGATAACGAATCCACTCAATACAGGCAATCCCACAGCGATGCTGCTTAGCACCTCGAACGGCATTTCGAGCCATATAGACCCGAATGCAAACAGCGGCACCATCAGCGAAAACAACCATCCCGAGATGCCCATCTGCAAGGCCTGCAGCCCTTCGTCGTCACGTCGCATCTTGCGCGTCTCGCGAACAAAACGGCCCTTGCGCAGCTTCAGCACTTTATATTCTTCCCCCGACTCGGCCCATCGCAGCGTCAGCCAGTCGGCCACCAGGCACACTACGCCGACAAGCAAAAATATACCGAAGACAAAGGCGAACGTTTTGAGGTTCTCGCCCTTTATACCGATAAAGCCCAACAGACCGCCCACAAGGTAGTTTACAAGCGTCAGCGCTGCCAGCACGATGGTCGCGATTCTTATTTTATTCATTGCCGCCTCCCTCCTTTTCGGGCGCACTCGAAGTCTCGCCCCTACGGTTGGCACTCTTCGGATACCGTTTGGCCTTCTTCAGCGCCTCGGACAGTATCCACTCTATCTGACCGTTGGTGCTGCGGAACTCGTCCGCAGCCCATCGCTCGATAGCGTCATAGACGTCGCTTTCAACCCGAAGTGCGAAGCTTTTCTTCATAGCTTAATAAATTGAACCCGTATTGATGACTGGCGATGCGCTTTCGTCGGCGCAGAGGACCACGAGTAGGTTGCTCACCATCGTGGCTTTCTTCTCCTCGTCCAGCTGCACCACCTCGCGCTCGCTCAGCTTGTTCAGCGCCAGTTCAACCATCGACACAGCACCCTCGACAATCTTCTCGCGAGCCGAGATAATGGCGTCGGCCTGCTGGCGTCGCAGCATCACGCTGGCAATTTCGGCGGCATAGGCCAAATAGTTGATGCGTGCCTCAACAATCTCGATACCGGCAATCGAAAGGCGACTGCGGAGCTCCTCTTCCAGTTGGTTGTTGATCTCCTCGGCACCGCTGCGCAAAGTCAGCTCCGAGCTGTTGTGGTCGATGTTGTCGTAGGCGTAGTGGCCTGCAACTTTGCGTAGGGCGGCATCGCTCTGAACATGCACAAAGCTGTCGTATCCCTTCAGCTGCTGCTGGCTCTGCTGGTTCTGTTCGCCGTGCTGCGCCGTCGACGTCAGCGTATCCACATCGATGTCGAACACTGCCTTGTAGGTGTCGGCGATTTTCCACACCAGCACCAAGCCGATCATAATCGGGTTGCCGTTGCGATCGTTGACCTTGATGGGCGGCACATCCATATTACGTGCGCGCAACGATATTTTACGCTTGGCGTAGAACGGGTTAATCCAGAAGAAACCATTCTGGCGCACTGTGCCACTGTAGCGGCCGAAGAATGTCAAAACGCGACTCTGGTTAGGCTGAATAATCATAAACCCGACGCAGTGCAGGATATAGACAAACGTCAGCACAATGCTACCCAATATCGGCAGCAGAACCAGCGCCGTTGGCTCGCCATTCTCGGGGTTGATCATTCCGTCAAAATTGGCCACCCAGATAATCAGCAGGATGAATCCCACCAACATGACAAGATTAAAAAAAAGGTGCAGGAATCCGTTGTTCTTGCCCGTCAGCTGTTTGTTAAATTCTTTTGTTTCCATTTCTAATATTGTTTCAACAACTTGTTAATTATAAATTTATAGCAAAATTTGTTTTGATATTATTTTGATATCACTTTGCAAAAGTACAAACATTTTTGAAACTGACAAAAAAAATTCAATTTTGGAGGATATTTTTTTTGAAGAATAGAACATGGCATCGGTACCCCCGCTTCATGTGAGATAATAGCCGTTAGAAGACTTCGACGCTATGCCGGTTTTGATTTTTTCAATTAAAACGATTATGTTTCTGACGTCATCTATTATACAATAAAAGAAACTGATTGCCGTTTTTTGTTGCGCAGTCAAAATAACTACAACAGACAGCCATCAACGAACAGACAAATCCATGGATATTGAAAGCTACCGCAACTACTGCCTGTCGCTGGGCGACGACGTGACCGAGAAGATGCCCTTTCAGGCATTCAAGGCCGCCAACGGAGTGCTGGCTTTCTACGTCTGCGGTCACATGTTTTCCTATTTCGACACCAACCAGTTCAGGATTGTCAACCTCAAATGCCAGCCCGACCGAATCGAAGACTTGAAGACACTGCATTCCGAAATAGGGAAGCCCCACAATCTGTCGGACAAGCACTGGATAGGCGTCGACGCCACCCAGTCGGAAGCGACGCTGTTGCGCGATTTGACACGCAACTCATACAATATCGTGAAACAAAAATACGGACGTCGCAAGCCCTCACCCAAACACCCCTCCAAACAATGACCCACAAGGAAGCACCACTGGATCTGGCGGCTTATATGAGCAACAGCATCCGCAACATTATGACCACCGCCTACAAGAATGTGCTGTCAAACCCCCGCGAAGCCAAATTCGCTTTCACCATGCAACGCATCTTCGAGAAATCCGAGAAACGGCGCCGTCAGGTGAAAGAGAAAGAAGGCCTGGACATCCCACCATTCCTCATCAGCAGCATCGCCACCCAATGCAACCTGCATTGCAAGGGCTGCTATGCGCGCAGCAACGGCATTGCCGAGGACAAAGAGGAGCGCCGCAAAGCCACCCTGAGCCCCGAGCAGTGGAAATCTGTCTTCGAGGAAGCAGCTTCGCTAGGCATCAATTTTTCGCTGCTGGCCGGAGGCGAACCCATGATGCGGCGCGACATACTGGAGCAGGTCGCCGAGGTGAAAGAAATGATTTTCCCTATTTTCACCAACGGCACCCTCATCGGACCCACCTACATGGACTTTCTGCGCAAACATCTGAACATGGTGCCCGTCATCAGCGTCGAAGGGAATGCCAACGCCACCGACGAGCGGCGCGGTAAAGGCGTCTTCCAGCGAGCCCTGCTGTCGATGGAGATGCTACAGGAAGCCTCGCTTTTCTTCGGAACAAGCATCACTGTGACCAAGGAGAACATGCAGTACGTCACCTCGCCAGAATTCATCGACATGCTGCGTGCGAAAGGCTGCAAACTCATCTTCTACGTAGAATATGTACCCACCGAAGAAGGCACCGCTCATTTGGCGCTGGACGATGACGACAACCGCGAGTTGGACCGCATCGTCGAGTCGCGACGCAGCGAACAGCCCGGCATCATCTTCCTCTCCTTCCCCGGCGAAGAGAAATATCTGGGCGGCTGTCTTGCCTCGGGACGCGGATTCTTCCACATCGGTCCCGACGGTTCTGCCGAGCCCTGCCCCTTCTCGCCTTTCAGCGACAGCAACGTGGTCACCATGGGTCTGCGCGGTGCTCTCCAATCGCCCCTATTCCGCAAAATACGCGACGCACGCGCCCTCGGCTGGGAGCACACCGGTGGCTGCACCCTCTTCGAACACCGCGAAGAAATAGAGCAGATGCTTTAGCTCAGTTCCATAAATCCCATATCTGACAAACCGAAGCGACCGCCCTACATCAATCTCCTGGGTATAACAAAAAAGGGCCTCTGACGAGACCCTTTCTGTGGAGTATATCGGAATCGAACCGATTACCTTTTGACTGCCAGTCAAACGCTCTAGCCAAGTGAGCTAATACCCCGTTGAAATCGGATGCAAAAGTACAACTTTTTTTTTATCCACCAAAATTATTTTTTATTCTACTGGTTTTCAATAGATAATATTTACAAATGGCGTATATTTCGAATTCAATCATTCCCAAAATACGCCAATTTACAGCCATTTTCCACTCCTTATACATCCCAGTTGAAGCCTGAAAAGGCATCGCCACCATTACCATTGTTACCATAATTTCCGTAGTTCGTGCCACTGGTTCCATTCCCATATTCGTCGTCCGAATAGTTGCCACCAGTTTTGTAAGCCTGCTGTTCGGATAATTCCTGCAAATGACGCAATTTCTTCATGCAGATTTTCCACATACGGAAGTCGAAAAAGAGAAACAGCGGGAAAAGGATGCCCGACAGCCACGAGCCGTCTTCGCCCATCGCTTCAGGAATCATCAGCAGCGCATCGAACGTGCCATGCAACAGCATGGGCACCAGATAAGCCAACAATAGGTTGCGTTTACGGTGTTCCGGCTGGAATTTTGCCAAAGCGAAGAAATAGCCCATAGCCACACCGAACAGGAAATGGCCCGGCACAGAAAGCACCGCCCGCACGGAGCCCGTCATCAGTGCCGACGCGAAGGTGTCCTGCGCAAAAACATAGAGCACATTCTCCAAACTGGCAAAGCCCAGCGACACAAACGCAGCATAGACGATGCCATCGAAATACTCGTCGAAATGGCGGCTGCGCCACACCGCCAGCGAGAGAAAAATCAGTTTGCACAATTCCTCGGAATTGCCCGCAACGACATAGCCGTTGTATATTCCACCGAAAAAGTCCGGAAGGAGGCTTCCAAAGCCGATGTAGAGCGAAGAGAAGAAACGCTCCAAGAAAACAGCCGGCACAGCGGAAAGGCAACCAAAGAAGAACGCCTTGGCGAGCAAGCCCAGCGGCTCTTTCTGGAATTTGTCCTTGCGGTAGATAAAGATTGCCAGTACCAGCGCGGGGAAAACGGCCAGTGCAAGCATTATTACTTGTTCAGTCATTTGCGAATAATCATCAGAGTTTTGCAACTGCAAAAATACGTATCTTTTGCCAATTGCAAAAATAAATTTTCACAATCCATAAAAGTTCTGTATTTTTGCACAGATTTTTTCAGCATTAAAAAGGGATAACATGTTCGCAAACAAACCCACTGTCGGATTATTCATACCTTGCTGCGTAGACCAGTATGCACCCGCCACAGGCATGGCCATGGTACGCCTGCTCGAAGGGTTGGGACTGGACTGCTACTATCCCCAGGAACTCACCTGTTGCGGCAAAGACCTCTACCATCAAGGCGACCGCGACACAGCCAAGGCACTGGGTGAAAAACTCATCGAACAATTCGGCGACTGCACCCACATCGTCTCCTGTGGCAGCGGATGTGTCACCTACATGAAGGTGCATTTCGGCCGTCTCTTCCACAACACCACCCTCCATAACAGCTATCGCCAGTTTCTCGACAAGACTTACGATCTCAGCGATTTTCTGGTCAACGTGATCCACTACCAGCCCACTGACGTCATCTTCCCCCACCGCGTGGCATTCATGGACCACTGCACCACCATGCGCGACTATGTCTGCACTGCCCACCCTGACCATAAAGGCCTCACTGAAGAACCACGCCAACTGCTGCGTGCCGTCAACGGTCTTGAGCTGGTGGAAATGGCCCAGGCCGATGTCTGCTGCGGATTCGGAGGTCAGTTTGCAAACTATTTCACCCCCATCTCCGACAGCCTGGCCAAACGCAAAGTCGACAACGCCCTGGCCGCAGGCGCCGAATATATCGTCTCGACCGAGATGAGTTGCCTTTTGCATCTGAAATCCTATATCGACAAGGTGGGCACTCCCATCTCCTGCCTCCATCTGGCCGAACTGCTGGCACCACCCATGGAGGAGCACCATTGATGGCAAACCACCGCTATAACGCCTACGCCGACTTCTTCCGCCGCACTTATGGGGAACGCATGCAGAAGCTCTCCATCGACGCCGGTTTCAGCTGCCCCAACCGCAGCAGCAACAACCGCACAGACGGCGGCTGCACCTTCTGCAACAACAGCGCCTTCAACCCCTCCTACTGCACTCCTCAAAAAAGCATCCGCCAACAGCTGGACGAGGGCATCTCTTTCCACGAACACCGCTACCGGAAGACAGGTCGATACCTGGCCTACTTCCAAGCCTACTCCAATACCTACGCCCCGCTCGAAGTGTTGAAGGAACGCTATGGCCAGGCACTTTCCCACCCGCAGGTTGCCGGACTCATTATCGGCACCCGCCCCGACTGCGTCGAGGAGCGTGTACTCGACTATATCGCCACCCTCACCAAAACACACTTTGTGGCAGTGGAATACGGTGCCGAAAGCTGTTACGACGATACGCTGCGCCTTATCAACCGAGGCCACGATTTCGCCACCACACGCCGCGCCATCGAGATGACCGTCGAACGTGGCATCGGCTGCGGCATACACCTCATCCTGGGGCTTCCTGGCGAAGACCGCAATAAGATACTCCTCGAAACGGACATTGTCAACAGCCTTCCCATCAACACCCTGAAGTTGCACCAGCTGCAGATTCTGAAGGGCTCGCAGATGGAACGCCACTACGACGGCAGCCTTCCCGTGCCACCCGAAGAGGCCATCATGCACTTCCAACTGGACGAATACATCGCGCTGGTGTGCGACTTTCTGGAGCGTCTGCGTCCCGACATCATGATGGAACGTTTTGCCGGCGAAGTGCCTCCCCGTTTTCAAGCACAACCCCAGCGCAGCTGGCGACGCCCCGACGGCCGCCTTATCCGAAACGAAGAGATTCCCCTACTTGTCGATGCCGAACTGGCCCGACGCGACAGTCGTCAGGGATCACGCTACAACCCACATCCAAAACAATGAAGAAACAACATAACATCTGGATCATCTGCCTGCTCTTGGCCGTTGTGGTGGCCGTCACTATGGCGCTCTGCGCCGGTCTTGGCGTCGTCCGCTTCGACCGTCAGCAGTTGCTCGAATCCCCTATCTTCTGGAACCTTCGTCTGCCGCGCATCGTGCTCAGCGTCCTGGTCGGCGCGCTACTGTCGGTTTGCGGCGGAGTCTACCAGTCGGTGTTTCGCAACCCACTCACCGACCCTTACGTCTTGGGCATCTCGTCAGGCGCCTCGCTAGGAGCCGCCATCGCCATCATCCTCGGATGGGAGTCCTACCTGTGGGGGGTGGGTGGCATGGCCCTTGCCACCGCACTCCTCACCATACTGCTCATCTTCAAGATATCCTCCATCGGCAACCGCATGCACACCACCACGCTGCTTCTCACCGGTGTCTGCCTCACGTTCCTCATCACCGCCGTCATCTCGCTCCTTATGGCACTGCGCCAAGACAAGATGGAGAGCATCATCTTCTGGACCATGGGCAGCTTCGCCTCCGCCTCGTGGTTTGATGTATGGATACTCATCCCCGTTGCCGTGGTGGGACTTTTTGTAGTCCTCTACTATCGTAAGGACCTCAACCTGCTGCTGGCCGGCAGTGAGACGGCGCAAAGCCTCGGAGTGGAAGTCGAGAAGGTGCGTCGACGCCTTCTTTTCTTCACCACCCTCATGGTGGCCTTTTCTGTTTCCACCTGCGGTGTCATTGGTTTCGTCGGACTTGTGGTGCCACACTGTGTCAGGCTGGTCTGTGGTGCCGACAACCGCCGCATCATCCCCTACTCCATCTTTATCGGAGCACTCTTCATGCTGCTCTGCGACACGCTGGCACGCACCCTGCTGCCCCCCAACGAACTGCCCGTCGGAAGCATCACATCGCTCATCGGCGCCCCCATGTTTATCTACCTGCTCTACAAATCCAAACGTAAAATCTGAACCCATGATCGAAGTACGCAATCTCTCCTACAGCTATGGCAAGAAAAGCATTCTGAACGACATAAGCTTCAGTGTGCCTGAAGGGTCATTCGTCGCCGTCATGGGTTCCAACGGCTGCGGCAAGACCACCCTGCTGCGCTGCGTATCGAGGCTGCTGACACCACAACAAGGGACGGTACTCATTGACGGCCGTCCAGCCGAGAGCTACAGCATCCGTCAACTGGCCCAGCAACTGGCGCTTGTACAGCAGCATCCGCAGACTGATTTCGACTTTTCGGCCTTCGAAACCGTCCTGATGGGCCGCAACCCCTACCAACACCATCTGCAGAACGAATCACAACAGGACTGGGACATCGTGGAACAATGCATGAAAATGACCAACACCTGGCATCTGCGACTGGCACTGCCCGGACAGATGAGCGGCGGCGAGCTGCAACGCGTCATGATAGCACGCGCACTGGCACAGCAGACACCGGTGCTGCTCCTCGACGAGCCCACCTCCAATCTCGACATCGCACACCAGTTTGAAATCATGGAGCTGCTTACCAAAATCAACCGTCGTGAGAAAAAAACCATACTTATTGTGGTCCACGACCTGAACCTGGCCCTGCGCTACTGCCCCGAGGCATTACTACTCCACCGTCAGCAACTGCTTTTTCAAGGTCCCACCAGCGAAGCGCTCTCCAGCGAACGCATCGCCACCGTCTTTGGTGTGAAAGCCCAAAACATCGGAGGCTATCTCCGCTTTGAACGTTAAACAATGTCACCATCATAACAAGAGAGGCGATATCAGACCAGATATCGCCTCTCTTGTTTCATTGTCCGATGGCACTACTGCCAAGAATCAATATTGACAGTCTAGTGCACCGGAATAAACATGCCAATGCCAAAGGAAAGATGGTCCATATTCAACTTGGGATACATGTGGTAGCTGCAGCTCAACAGCACTGGACCCACCTGCAGCTGTGCTTCGGGGCCCCACATGAAATAGACACCATTGAAAAAATTGGGTGACTTGTCGAGGATTTTGCCGAAGGTAGACGCCACCAATCCCGGTAAAGCGCCAAAACAATAGAGCCAGTGTGCCTTCTCGGTATTCCATGTGTAGCCTACGCCACAACCCACCGACACAGGACCCAATTTGAATCCCAATGAACCGAGGTTGTAGCTCAACGGATTGAACGGATCCTCAACGGAACGCGAAGTCTCAAAAGTTTTCTTGCCGAAATTGAAACCACCTTCTGAGGAGAAGTAGAGAAAATCGAAATAAACGCCCATCTTGAAACTCAACTGATAGACAGGCGAGAACACATAACTGAAAGAGACGCCCGATTCGACGTACCAGTCGATGAAATCCGTCATTTTCTGTCGCTGTAACGGGCCAAAAAGCGACTGTTGCTCAACCGGTTGTAGACTTTGGATAGAGAGACTTCTGGTAAGGCCCGAGGGCTGCATCGGATTGCCGTCGGCCCATGCCGGTAAAGAAGCAAGGCAAATGAGTGCCAGTAAGATGTTTTTTTTCATAACTTATTATTTGTATAAATGATTCGCAATTAACAGGCAAAACGAGGAACGCCATCGATGCAAATACCGATGCCCAGGAAGAAATGGTCCATGTCGAGTTTGGGGTACATGTGATAGCCACCGGAGAGCATTACATGGCCCAGTTGCATGTGCACTTCAGGCCCCCAGGTGAAATAGACCCCATTGAAAAAGTTGGTCGATGAGTCAGCTATTTTGCCGACAGCAGAGGCTATCAGACCCGGCCCGGGTCCAAAGCAGTAAAGCCAATGCGCCTTTTCTGTGTTCCAGGTATAGCCCATGCCACAGCCCAGCATGAGCGGGCCCAGTTTGAACCCCATAGAGAAGCGAGAATAGCTCAACGGATTGAATGGATTTTCGACATCGCGCATGGTTTCATAGGTTTTTGTGCCGAAATTAAAACCATAATCCATGCCAAAATAGAGAAAATCGGCAAATAGTATATTACTGAAAGACAGCTGAAACACCGGAGAGAAAGTATAGCCGATGGAGACCCCTTCTTTAAAGACAAGACTGCTGATATCCATCGATTTCTGATGAAGCGATGGAGCGAATAAAGAGCGGCTTTCCGCCGGTTGTAAGCCTTGGAACGAATGTTCAAAAGAATGATTGACAGATAGCGAGGAAATACCGTCAGCCCATGCCGGCAAGGACATGAGAACAAGAGCCAGCCATAGAAAGTTTTTTTTCAACATAACGATTGTTTTTTGTACAATTTAACGAATAATAATATCACATGTACTATAATATAAATCAACGAGTTACATGCATATTCAAAACCGCAGCACCTCCAACTCATAGTGCAAATATAAGAAAAATTTCATCAACTATGAACATTAGAAAAAAATTATGAGACCCTTTACAGCGAGGGATGACCAACATCTTTGCTAGTGCCTGAACCGAAAAAGCTGCAAGCAACAACATTCAAGTGCAGATTGGCGGCACATAACTTTAAGGCATCTTCGACGTCTTGGCAAATGACTTTTTTTGCAGAAACCTCTCAATATGTTAAAAAAATTGTAAATTTGAAAATTAACTTCAAACAGAAAATTGACGTTATCTATTTTTGAAAGAATCGTTTATACGTGATTATTGCAGAACGGAATAATACAAATTAAAGAATAACACGACAGAATTATGAATATCCTACTCCTTGGTTCGGGCGGGCGTGAACACGCCATTGCCGCAAAAATTGCAGAGAGCAAACAATGTGAAAAACTCTTCATTGCACCAGGCAATGCCGGCACTACGGCATGCGGCACCAATGTGGACTTGAAACTGGACGACTTCAAAGCCATTGGCCAGTTCGTGCAGACCAACAATGTGCAGATGGTAGTGGTAGGACCCGAAGCCCCCCTGGTGGGCGGCATTGTGGACTATTTTGCCAACGACGCGATTCTGAAAAACGTCATGATTATCGGGCCCTCTGCACACGGTGCCCGACTGGAGGGCAGCAAGGACTTCGCCAAGCAGTTCATGCAGCGGCACAACATCCCCACAGCCGCCTACCGCACCTTTACCGCCGACACCCTTGAGGAAGGCTGCCGCTTTCTGGAGACACTGGAGGCCCCCTATGTGCTGAAGGCCGACGGATTGGCTGCTGGCAAAGGAGTGCTCATCATCGACGACCTGCAGGAAGCCAAGCAGATGCTTGAGCAGATGCTGGTGGAGAGCAAATTCGGCGAAGCCTCACACAGCGTGGTGGTAGAGCAGTTCCTTTCAGGCATAGAGTTGTCCGTCTTTGTGCTGACCGACGGGAAGCACTACAAAATACTCCCCACCGCCAAAGACTACAAGCGCATTGGTGAAGGCGACACCGGACTGAACACCGGCGGTATGGGTTCGGTGAGTCCTGTCCCCTTTGCCGACAAGGAGTTCATGTACAAAGTGGAGCACCGCATCGTGATGCCCACCATCAAAGGCATACAGAAAGAACAGATAGCCTATAAGGGCTTCATCTTTATCGGTCTGATGGCCGTAGCGAGCGCCGACGGTGGCCGCGACCCCTATGTGATAGAATACAATGTGCGCATGGGCGACCCCGAGACCGAGTCGGTCTTCCCGCGCATCAAGAGCGACGTGGTGGAACTGTTTGAAGCCACTGCCAAAGAACAGTTGAACACGGCCGACCTCACAGTGGACGAGCGCACGGCAGCCTGCGTGATGCTGACCGCCCACGGCTACCCCGAAAGCTACAAGAAAGGCGACGTCATCAGCGGAGTGGACGAGGTGGAAGGCGTCACCATTTTCCATGCCGGCACGCGATGCGACGAGAAAGGCAGACTGCTCACCAACGGAGGACGCGTGCTCTGTGTCACCTCGTTGGGCGAAACCCTCCCTGGAGCCATCCTTAAGAGCATACAGGCCGCCGAACAAATCAAATGGAAAGGCCGCTACTACCGTCACGACATTGGCCAGGACCTGTTGAAACTGATGTGCCAATAAACAAGTTAAATATAGCGAAGAGAAATGATAAGCGCCGGTTTCGAATGAAACCGGCGCTTATCGTATTGCGCCCTGTTGCCATTGCCGTTCAGTCGAGGACAGCGTGCATTTCGGCGTCGTTCCAATAGGTCATGTGACGGAATTCGTTGGTGTCGTCCTTTTTGCGGGTAAGCACTTTTTGGTCGGCAATAAACTGACGAATGCGACTATAGTCGGCCTGATAGCGACTCCATTCTTCGTTGTCCAGATGTTGTTTCTGCGACAAGTGGCAAAGCACCTGATAGGCGTGACGGCGTTTGGCTGCGGGATAGGCTTCCCACAACTGGTCGAAACGGCCGTGGATAGCCTCCCAGCTGCCAAGTGTGCCGTTTTCGATGTCGTCGATAAGACGTTGCATATCCGCTTCGGCAATGAGCTGTCCGCCGATATTGACCCACCGCGTGGTGCGCTCGCCGTCGCCCAGCGAAGCATCCGGCAACGGCCCGTTGCCGTCGGCATCGAGCGTCTTCATGGCGTAGAAGACCAACATATCATAGTAGGCCTTATAGCCTTCGCCAGCTTTGAGGATGATGGTTTTGCGCTTGCCCTTTTCCATACCGTGGGCTTCGATTTCGGTGCGACCTTCACGATAAGACTCTTCGGTCCAAAGATGCAGCAGGTCGCGAGCAATGATGATTTCCTCAGCCGTGTCGGGTGCCAGGTTGTCGAACTCCACATGCTGGGACTTGTAGTGGCGTTTGTCGCGGGCAGCGAACTTGCGGCTGTTGCGGTCCATGGCATACATGTTATACATCCACCAGTAGGCAGGCATCACCTCGAGACGGTTCTTGGCCGCATTGTTGTTGACCAGAGCAAACGGCAGGGTGATGTTGAGTTCCGAAGGGTAGTCAGCTTTGGAGAGAAGGCAATAGGAGGCGAAGCGGCTTGAGTGCTTAAGACTGACACAGAGCCCCGGCCAGAAACCGCGACCGGCGCTGATCTCGTTGTCGGCCGTACGACTGTTGTGGTTGCTGCCCAGGGTGCCGCCGGCAGCCACATTGCTTTGTCCCATCACCAGAGCGGCGATGAGGAACGAATTGTTGTGATGCTGCTCGTGGGCGGGGAAGATGATGCTGCATCCCACCTCGCAGCGTGCCAAAGTGGAGTTGTCACCCACCACGCTGTCGTTGAGTCGCAATCCATATTCCAGATGAACATGCTCACCAAGCAGGAAACGCTGGGCGATGATGCCAAATTCCAATTTGCAGCCATAGCCCACAACGCCGTCACCCAACATGATGCACTCCTCGATACGGGAGGGATCGTCGGCGCTGGAGCGTACTGCCACATTGTGAATGCATTTGCTGTTTTTAATCACCGCATGGGCTCCGACCATGCCGTAGCCCCCATCGGGGGTAGCCAAAGTCTGGCGGGTGATTTCCTCGAGACGTTCCACCAGCCGCGACTGTCCGCGAAAACGGGCCCACATGTAGGCATCGCCGATTGTCATGCCGTTGAACGGCAGAATACGTCGGCCGCCGTTTTCGTTCATGGGTTCCAGCCATGCAAAGTCGCCCTGGCTGTTGGCCGTCATCTCGTCGATATTGAAAAGCAGGCAGTGGTCACCGACTGTGTAGCCCGAAAGCATTTTGACATTATGGATGGCACAATGGTCACCGATGCAGCAGTTGCGGAGCATACTGTTGCCAATGCCTTCCGGCAACTGGAGGTCGCCGTCGCAAAGGCTTTCGTCGGAACAAGTACCCAGGTATATTTCACCACCGAAGAACGAATTGTAGACGCAGTCGGTACTGAAACTGTCGGCAACATGGACCCTATTCCAGTCTTCGGCACGGTTGCCCTGCTGTTTGAGTCGGGCAATTTCGTCGGTGGTCAGATTTCTGTATTTCATAGATCAAGGAAGAATTTATAAAAATGAAAATTCGTTTATTATATTTATTGTCTCGACATCAAGCGAGACAGAATCTAAAAAAGAGACGGTGCCGCGGCACCGTCTCTCGATATCAGATGCAGAACTATCAGCAGGGGAAGTAGGCGCAGAAGCGACCCAAAGTATTCTCAATCTGCTGTTTGTCCTTGAAATAGTCGTAGGTGCTGCGTTTCAGTTCGACCGTAGCCTCCTCGTCGCAGAACACAGTGCCATGAGGGTGCATCTGCAGCATGCTGGAGGTCCACATGTGGTTGATGCCATTTTCGATCATGTGGTGCAAGGCACGAGCCTTCTTGGGACCGTTGCAGAGGATGACCACCTCGCGGGCATCCATCACGGTGCCGACACCAACGGTGAGGGCCTGCTTGGGCACCTTCGACTCATCGTTGTCAAAGAAGCGGCAGTTGGCCTGAATGGTGTCGGTGGTGAGGGTCTTGATGCGGGTGCGGCTGGCAAGGCTGCTGCCCGGCTCGTTGAAGGCGATATGGCCGTCGGGGCCCACGCCGCCCATGAAGAGGTCAATGCCACCCGCCTGGGTAATCATCTCCTCGTAGTGTTCGCATTCAGCCATCAGATCGGGAGCATTGCCGTCCAGAATATGGACATTCTCCTTTTTGATGTCGATGTGGTTGAAGAAATTGGTCCACATGAAGCTGTGGTAGCTTTCAGGATGCTCAACTGGCAATCCCACATATTCATCCATGTTGAAGGTCACCACGTTCTGGAAACTGATGAGTCCTTTCTGGCACAGCTTGGCCAGATGCTGATAGAGTCCGATAGGCGAACTGCCGGTGGGACAACCCAGAACAAAAGGATGGTCGGGAGTGGGCTTGAAGTCCACAATTTTTTTGGCAACATAGTTTGCTGCCGCTACAGACATCTCGTCGTAGTTTTTTGCAATAAGTACGCGCATATGAATGTGTTTTAAAAAAGGTTTATTCGTATTACAGAAGTCAGCGACTTCTTGATATATATTTTTGAAAAAAAATGGGGCCGCAGCATACTTGAATCACCCCAAGTAAGGGGGGGCGGCTGCAGCAGCCTACCGTCACCGGCGAAATCACCAGTAGCAGGCAGCAGTGAGTTGGATTTTGTTGTGTGAATGGCTATACATAATGATTATGGATTGGTTCGAATTTGGATTAGAAACCGGCAGTGGTGAGGAATTTGATGCGCATCAATCGGATTTCCTCTTCCGTATAGTCCGGATCATCGGAGAACTCTTCGATGGCATCTTCTATGGAATCGCTTTCGGTGTCGTGCCAATAGTCAAAGAGGGCATCCTGATGGTCTTGCTCGATGTTGTCGTTGATGTAATAGTCGATATTGAGTTTGGTCCCCGACGAAAGGATGCTTTCCATCTCGGTGAGGAGCTCTTTCATGGTGATGCCTTTGCCGCGGGCGATATCCTCGAGGGGCATCTGGCGGTCTATTTCCTTGATGATGTAGACCTTGAGGCCCGACTTGTTGACGGCTGAACGCACCACGATATCCTGCGGACGTTCAATGTCGTTCTCCTCGACGTACTTCTTGATGAGTTCGACGAAGGGAGCCCCATTTTTCTTCGCCTTGGCAATGCCGATGCCCGTGCAGCGGCTAAGTTCCTCGATGGTGCAGGGATACTGGATGGTCATATCCTTGATGGAGCGGTCCTCGAAGATGACGTGGGGTGCCAAGTTGGCTTTGTGGGCAATGGAACGCAGCAGTCCTTTGAGCTGGACATAAAGCGCCTCGTCGCCTGCCGCCGATCCGCCACCACCGGTCGAAATCTCGTCGTCATCGTCGGTTGCCGTTGTGGTATAGTCATGATCGCAGGGCACCATGAGGGTGTAGGGCGACTTGATGTATTTGAAGCCGGCCGGGGTCAGTTTGAGCACACCGAAGAGTTCTATCTCCTTAAATAGCAACTTCTCAATGATGGCCTGACGGATCACCGCCTTCCAGTAGAGGTCGTTGCGGTCAGTGCCCTTGCCAAACTGTTCCAGCAGGTTGTGCTTGTAGATGCGCGTATGTGAATTGGTGCGGCCCATGATGACGTCGACAATCTCCTTGGTTTTAAAGGCCTGTTTCATGGCCAGAATGGTTTCGAGCACATAGACCATTTCCTCCTTGGTCTCGATGCGCGGCTTGGGGTGGAGGCAATTGTCGCAGTTGCCGCAGTTGGGTTCGTTGTATTCCTCGCCGAAATAGCGGAGGATGTTCATGCGGCGGCACATGGAGCTTTCGGCATAGGATACCATCTCCTGCACCAGTTGTCCGGCCATCTCCTGCTCGGTGATGTTTTTGTCGGTAAAGAATTTGTAGAGCCGCTCCACATCGTGCTCGGAATAGAAGGCGATGCACTTGCCCTCGCCGCCGTCTCGACCGGCACGACCAGTTTCCTGATAGTAGCCCTCCAAGCTTTTGGGGATGTCGTAATGGATGACGAAACGCACGTCGGGCTTGTCGATGCCCATGCCGAAGGCGATGGTGGCGACGATGACATCCACATCCTCCATAAGGAACTTGTCCTGATTTTCGGCACGTGTCTTTGCGTCGAGACCTGCATGGTAGGGCAATGCCTTGATGCCGTTGATGACCAGCAGTTCGGCCAAGTCTTCCACGCGCTTGCGTGTCAGGCAGTAGATGATGCCGCTTTTGCCGCTGTTTTCCTTTATGAATTTGATGATTTCCTTGTGAAGTGCCAGCGTCTCGGCCGGTTTGGGGCGTACCTCGTAGTACAGGTTGGGCCTGTTGAAGGAAGAAACGAACAGTTTGGCGTTCTCCATTTTGAGATTCTTGATGATGTCCTGCTGCACCTTGGGGGTGGCCGATGCCGTGAGGGTGAGTATGGGCACCTTGGGGTTAATCTGGTCGATGGCGCTGCGCAGACGGCGGTATTCGGGGCGGAAATCGTGACCCCATTCCGAAATGCAATGCGCCTCATCGATAGCGAAGAAGGTAATCTTCAGCTGCTTCAAAAATTCCACCGTATCCTCTTTCGAGAGTGTTTCCGGAGCCACATATAGCAGTTTGGTGCCGCCTTTGAGGAGGTCCTCCTTCACCTCCAGCATCTGCTGTTTGGAGAGTGACGAATTGAGGAAGTGGGCCACAGCATTGTGACCCGAAGTGTAGCGGACCGCATCGACCTGGTTCTTCATCAGGGCAATGAGTGGGGAGACAACAATTGTGGTACCTTCCAGTATCATGGCCGGCAGCTGGTAGCACAGCGACTTGCCGCCGCCCGTAGGCATGATGACAAAGGTATCCTGACCGGCCAGAACGTTCTCGATGATCTGTTCCTGGTCGCCTTTAAAATTATCAAAACCGAAGATTTCCTTCAGTTTCTGTCGCAGATTGTAGTTCGTCTCCATAGTTTAAAAAATGCTGGCTCCTTGGCCGGCGGACAAAAATAAAGTTGGCACTAGTATAATTTTCCAGAAAGTGCGGCGTTATACAATACGCATTACATTTACAAAGTTACATTTATTTTTTGGAATGACAAAATATTTTTGAAATTGATACACTCTGAAGAACTCAAACATATTGCACATCAAGTAATTGAAGATGAAAAAAAAGCCATCGCAATGATGGCCGAAAGGATAGATGACAGCTTTGCGAAAGCTGTTGAAATGATTTTTTCATCCCACGGGCGGGTTATAATTACAGGCATTGGCAAGAGCGCCAACATCGCCACCAAAATAGTCTCCACCCTAAACTCCACTGGCACACCGGCACAGTTTATGCATGCCGCCGACGCCATTCACGGCGACTTGGGAATGGTACAGCCGGGCGACGTGGTGATTTGTATCTCGAAAAGCGGCAACACACCCGAAATAAGGACGCTGGTCCCTCTCATCAAGGACTTCGGCAATGCGCTGATAGCCATTGTCGGCAACACCGATTCCTATCTGGCATCCGAAGCCGACGTGGTGCTCGACACTACCGTGTCGCATGAGGCCGAGCCCAACAATCTGGCTCCCACCAGTTCGACCACGGCCCAATTGGTGATGGGCGATGCATTGGCTGTGGCCTTGATCCACTGCCGCGACTTCAAGGCGCACGATTTTGCACGCTACCATCCGGGCGGCGCCCTGGGCAAGAAACTCTATGTGAAGGTCGACGATCTGTACCGCCAAAACGAACGTCCGGCGGTAACCCCCGACGCCTCGGTGCGCGATACAGTGCTCGAAATGACCGGCAAACGATTGGGGTGCACCGTGGTGGTCGACAAAAACGACCAAAACAAGGTGCTCGGCATCATCTGCGACGGTGACCTGCGTCGCATGATGAAACAATACAGCAACATCGACCACCTGAAAGCCGGCGAAATCATGACGGCATGCCCCAAATGCATCAAACCGCAGGAATACGCCATCGACGCCCTGAACATCATGCGCTACAACGCCATCACCCAACTGGTGGTGGTCGACGACAGGGGCGCCTATATCGGCGTGCTACATCTGCACGACATACTGCGCGAAGGCATCCTCTAACCTTCCCCCTTCACCCCCAATAGGGCATACATCGTTCCGCCCTGTCCAACCTGCTGAAAACAAAATAAACTATTCCCAACCAGAGCACAGAAAACAACCCCGACCATGGAACTGCGAACCGACAAAGTAGTCAAAAAATACAAGCAGCGCACCGTTGTGAAAGAAGCCTGCGTAAGCGTCAGCCAAGGAGAGATCGTGGGTCTGCTAGGCCCCAACGGTGCCGGCAAAACCACCACGTTCTACATGATTGTGGGCATCATCAAACCCAATTCGGGACGCGTCTACTACAACGACAAGGACATCACCGACCTGCCTATGTACCGCAGGGCGCAGATGGGTGTTGGCTATCTGGCACAGGAAGCTTCTGTCTTCCGCCAGATGTCGGTGGCCGACAACATTATGTCAGTGCTGGAATTCCGTAAGGATTTGGACCGCCAGCAACGCAAGGACAAGATGGAATCGCTGCTGAACGAATTTGGTCTGCAGAAGATACGCAACAGCAAGGGCATCCAACTGAGCGGCGGCGAACGGCGGCGAACCGAGATTGCACGCGCACTGGCCAACGACCCCAAATTCCTGCTGCTCGACGAACCCTTTGCAGGTGTCGACCCCATTGCTGTGCAGGACATCCAGGACATCGTGGCGCACTTGAAAGAGAAGAACATCGGCATATTGATTACCGACCACAACGTCAACGAGACGCTACGCATCACCGACCGCGCCTACCTGCTCTACGAAGGCAGCGTGCTGCACCACGGCACACCCGAAGAGATGGCCAACGACCCCGATGTGAGAGAGAAATATCTGGGTCGCGACTTTGAGTGGCGGGGCAAGAAACAAACCAAAAGCTTGGAATCGGAATAAACAATCGTCTTGGAGTCAAACTCCTAAATCTCCTCTTCGGGGGCGCAGAGCCACACAATCAGATAGGCCCAGACTCCGAACGTGCCGAAAAGGACGGCGAGCAGGAAAATGATACGGATAACCGTAGGATCCACATTAAGATACTTCGCTATGCCGCCGCATACGCCCGCAATGCGACGATCGGAACGGCTACGATACAGTCGACGATAAGAATCTTCCATAGAAAACAGTTTTTAGAATGTGGCGGCGGCAACGTATGTTGCTGCCGCCACGATTGCATCTATCAATATTCGGCCGAATGGGCGTTGGCATTGGCGTCGACACGCTTGATCATGCCCTGCAGCGCCGTGCCGGGGCCCACTTCGATGAATTCCTCGGCACCGTCTTTGAGCATGTTCTGCACCGTAGCCGTCCAACGGACAGGAGCGGTGAGCTGCTTGTTGAGGTTGGCCTTGATCTCGTCGGGGTTGCTGACGGGAAGGGCGCAGACGTTCTGGTAGCAGGGGCAGATGGGCTCCTGGAAACGGGTCTGTTCGATAGCGGCGGAAAGCTCCACACGGGCCGGTTCCATCAGGGGCGAGTGGAAAGCGCCACCCACTGCCAGCGGCAGGGCGCGGCCTTTGGCTTCCTTCACCTTTTCGCAAGCCTGGTTGACACCCTCGATGGTGCCGCTGATGACCAGCTGACCCGGGCAGTTGTAGTTGGCCGGAACCACCACCTCGCCGGCAACAGAGGCGCAGATGTCCTCGACCGTCTTATCGTCCAGTTTCAGCACGGCAGCCATGGTGGAGGGATGAGCCTCACAGCATTTCTGCATGGCGTTGGCACGTGCAATGACCAGACGCAGACCATCCTCGAAGCTCATGGCCTTGGCGGCCACCAGGGCGGAAAATTCGCCCAGCGAGTGTCCACCCACCATGGCAGGCTGGAATTTGTCGCCCAAGAAGGCGGCCAAAATGGTGCTGTGAAGGAAGATGGCCGGCTGGGTCACTTTGGTCTGTTTCAGGTCTTCCGGTGTGCCGGCAAACATCAGGTCGGTGATGCGGAAACCGATAATGTCGTTGGCGGTTTCGAACATGTCACGGCACTGTTTGTTATTGTCGTAGAGGTCTTTGCCCATTCCCACGAATTGGGCTCCCTGACCGGGGAAAACGTATGCTTTTTTCATTGCAGATGATTATTTTTCTGTTTGTATGATTTTCATTATTTCACGGATGTCGATGAGACGCAGCATCAATCCCATGGCCAGTGCCACCACGGCCACCACCACAAGGGTGATCCACCACTGGAGGTGCGGCACACAGAAGGTGCATGCCACAACGGATAACGTAAAAAAGACTATTCTTAGTATGTATCCTGCAGACAATTTGAGCCTGAACAATTTAACGGCAGCCACAATCTGTGCCACAGCCATAAACGTCTGTGCCGTCAGGCCTGCCCAAGCGCTGCCCACAGCTCCCCAACGGGGAATGCACACCAGGTTGACTGCCAGGTTGAGCAGCAAAGCGGTGGCGGCGAAGATGTTGAGCATACGCAGCCGTCCTGCGGCGGTAAGCAAGGTGCCGAAGACGTAGGTGGCTGCGATGGGTATGATGCAGAAGATGACAATACGGAACACGCTGGCGTAGTCTTCGATGTTTTCTTTGTAAAAGAGCGCCATCAGTTGGTGGTCGAGGCACGAAAGGGTGCATGCTGCCGTGACGGCGAAAACGGTCATGAATCCCGTCATGAGACGCACCGTGTCGCGCAGTTCGGCAGCCTGACGGCCGTCGGGGTCGGACTGCGGCCTGGTCATCTTGGAGAAGATAGGCAGCAACGCCACCGAGGCCAAGTAGGCAATCATGGTAAGGGCATCGAGCAGCCGGAAGGCGCCGGCATAGATACCCGCGTTGTAGTCGCCCAAGCCTTGGGGCGACAGTTTCTGCAGCATGACCGGATCCAGCCTGTTGTACGATGCCATCAGCAGCACCAGCAGTGCGAAAGGCAGGCTTTTTTTGAGGATGGCTATAGAGAAGGGGCGGTTCCAGTGCAGCCGGCGGAATCCCGTTTTGCGGGCCAACACCCCTAGCGCTGTGACGGCGGTAAGCAGATAGGCGACAGTCTGCGCATAGACAAACCACTCGATGCGGAAGCCTTCTGCAGCAGGACCCCACAGCAGCAGACCGCAGATGACTATCATCAGCAGGCGGTCCATAACGCTGAGCAGGCTGTCCCATTTGAAGAGCAGCAAGCCTTCGAAGTTGCTGCGCAGATAGACGATGAGCGAATTGAGGAACTGGTTGATGCAGAGCCAAACCAGCAGGTGGAACTGCTGCGAACCGTACCCCAGCAGCGCCCCAACGCTGAAGGTCACCACCAGATAGAGTGCCAGCAGCAGCAACTTGATTGTGAGTATGCCCGAAAGGTGCTTGACAATGAGTTTCGGATACTGCGCTATATTGCGCGTATTGAAATTGGTGATGCCCAAATCCAGCAGAATATTGAAGATGTAGGAGAGGTTGAAGACTGCAAAATAGAGGCCGTACATCTGAGTGCCCACTGCGTTTTGGACGCCCACCTCGATGCCCAGCAGCCAGAACGGCTTGACCAGCAGGTTAGCTATCAGAATCCAAAACAGACCCGAGAGGAGCGATTTCTTGATGGTGGGCATGGCGTTGACGGTAGGCTGTTAGGGGATGACGATGATGAATTTCTCCTCGAAATCCCAGTTGGCGCGGATGTCGAGGGTCTTGGCGAAGCCGACCACCCGTTCGGGCTGCAGGCCGCTCCGGTAGTCGCCCGGATCCCACTGGCCGTTGCCGTTGTCGTCGACGATGGCGCGCAAACGGTACTTCTCGGGGTTGAGGTGTTTGAAATCGATCGCTCCGGCGGCAGCCAAACTCCGGCGGTCAACCACATTGCCTTTGGTGTCGAGCAGTTCGATGACGAAGGCCGACTGCGCAAGACTGCTGTCGGGCAGGATGTCCAGATGCAGGTTGCCGTACTGCTCGGGTGACGTGACGGTCACGACGGCATGCAGCGAGTCGCTGGGCTTGCCGTAGATGTCGTGCAACACAGCGGCGGGGATGTTGATATCGTATTTCTCACCTTTCAGGAAGGGGTAGTCGACCGTCAGCCGCAGCAGGCTGCTGTCCATCCTCAGCGCGCAATGGGCACGACTGCTGTCCCTCAGCCGGAGCACACTGACGACCGAATCGGTACGGCAATGGGCACGGTCGAGCGGTCGGGGAGCCACCAAGCGCAACGTGTCGAAGAAGGGGAGCGTTTTGTGGCTCAGCTTCATTTCGACGCTGCTGACAGGCTCAACCGGACGCCCCTTCTTGGAGCGCCAGCGCAGACGCAAGGTGTCGTTGATGCCCGAAGGGTCGGTGACCCGCAGCAGCAGCGAATCGCATTTTTCGTTGCCCGTCCACAGGGTCAGGGTGTCGGCCGACTTGTTGAGCTGCCAGTAGAGCGGTTCGCCACCCGCGTCAAGCACAGGTTGCCGCATCGGCATGAGGCTGGCGATCTGGATGGTGCCCGGCTGTTTGAATTCGCTTGAGGTGAGACGTTGTTTCTCTATTTTCGGTGTGAAAAGGCGCATCGCGATGACTGACGGCGCTGCATTGCTGTCAGCAGGATTGAACGGCATGAAAACACTCGGCGAGAAGGCGACGGCCTCGGTGGAATCGACCTGAAGGTTCTTGTTCTCATCGACCAAAGCGGTGACGTAGTACACCCCGTCGCGTATGTAATTGAAGGCAAAGTGGCCGTTGCTGTCGCAGCGGGTGACGTAGCGTGGGGCAACCGTTGCGAGGCTGTCGTTTGTGGTGTCAGCCACCGTAAGCGTTTCGTTCCGGCTGGCGTCAGTCAGCAGCACGGTGACGGTCTCCTTGTTGGGCTGCAGGGTCAGCGCGTCCAGCACACGCCCTTTGAGCGATAGGCTGTCGAGCTTGACGCCCGTCGAGAAGACATATTCGAACGACGGCAACAGGTTACCCTCGTTGAAGTCGGCAATGGCATTCTTGAACTGGAAGAGGTAGGTCGTATTGGGTTGAAGGGTGTCGGCAATGCGCACCTGCACACCGCGTCCTTTGGTGCGGTAGGTGGGTTTGTTCTTCAGCGGTGGCGACACCAGCACATTGTTGTCGGCATCCTTCAGCACCACATATTCGTCAAATTCGATGTAGAAGTCGCGTCCTGTATAGTTGCACGACTGATTGGCCGGTTGCGCCGACCGCAGCTGTGGCGGAGTTTCATCCTTGGGACCGCCGTTGGGCATGCCCTGCTTGGCGCAAGAACAGAGCGTTGCAACAAGTGCTAGCGTAATGATATGTCGGGTTATCGGTTTCATGATGAATCTTTACAAGCCATCGGCCAGCGGCAAAACACGCCGACACAAATGGACTGTTAAGAGTAACGCCACCCCTGCCATTTTATTGTTACGCCCGCACGATAAAATATGGCGTAGACTCAACTACCAAGTGCAACACCGTTGTTCAAATGCCATTTATTCCCGATAGACTTTGTCATATTTTGGGAAAAGTGTATTTTGTTCAATCTAAACAATTGGCAATGACATGAGCACAAAAAGAATGTTTGTATGTATGTTGTTATTCTTTAAACTTGCAGTACCACAGAACGCGACTTTCCCCCAACAATTCCCCTCAATATACATCGGAACACACCATCCAGGTGTTTCACCATGTCAGAAACAGGTCATGCCACAGCAGGATTTCCCAGTATGCTTTTCGGACTCATGTGGCGGAAACAAAAAAGAGGACGGACCCTTGAGGCCGTCCTCTAAATACATCTTGAATTGTAGTAAGCACACTTAGATAACGGAGCATGTCGTTTTTTGTTGGATGAAGCTACTTAAAAAATCTTAAAAGAGACCATTTTTAACATTTTGAATCCATCTGTTTTGCGGAAGTATAGACCGCGTTCTGACATGTTTTTACTGGCGGTTTGCCATGTTTCGATTTGTTTTTGCGATACAGCCGTCTTCGCTTGCGGCAGTCCGAATCACACTCCCAGAACTGCAATTGAGATGGACAGCACTCCCTTACGTGATGCGGGATCATATCATCCAAACAAAAAAACATTTGATCTAATATGGCTTTCAATCACATCCAACTAGGTCTCGTCTCGTGATGATGCTTTTGAAATATCGTAGTGTCATCAAATATTATTTTACGCGATATTGCTTCCGTTGCGTACATTGTGCCTGACAAGTCGGCCCCACGGAAATCGGCCCCTTCCAAATCAGACTCATAAAAGTTTGCCTCGCTTACATCTGCTTCTCTGAAGTCGGCCCCCTTTAGGTTTGCTTGGCGAAATTTGGCAAAAGAAAGATTCATCCCACGAAAATCGGCATTCTCCAAATTCTTCCCACTGAAGTCAGCCATAGCCAGATTGTCGTATTCCTCCTCATTGAGCGTTTCTCCCGAAAGCCTATACTCCAGTTCATTTCGAACCGTATGAACGATTCCGATCACATTTCCCTGTCGGTCTAAAATATTCTTTATCATATACCTGTCGTTTTGGTGTCGTATCGGTTATTGACGATTCCTCAAGTCCATAAACTGCAAATGGCTGTTATTATTGTTTGAACAATGATTGCCAATTGTTGTTCGCCGACTGTACCAGCAGTCGTTGACAAACACTCTTGTGGGGGCACCTATAGTGTTTGCGGAAGGTGAACTGCCCGGTGGAAACGAACCTGTCGATATGTTCTTAAATTCAGTTCGGGAAAATGCTTGTTGAGGTGGGAATCGGTTCTATTTACTCTTTTTATGCGTTTACCGATTGTAAAAAATAACTATTTTTGCAATACCTATCGGCCTCCGCCAATGTGTGGCACACTCGCGCATAACATTATGATTATCTGAAACAAATCATTTTTACAGCGATTCATAAAAAGCGCCTGAGGCTTGGAGGCACCCCACCGAAAAGACTGAAAAAAACTGCTTGACAATCACTCATGGACTGCGACATATCGACATACACCACCTTCGGCACCTTCTATCAAAGGCTGCTTTCCGACATCCGGAATGCTTGTCAGCACGTATTCCTGCAGTTTTTCAAGTTTGAACCCGATGCCATCGGACAACAACTGGGTGCAGCACTGATCAGCAAAGCCCGACAAGGGCTGGACGTTCGGCTCCTGTATGACGACTTTGTCTGCCGACGGTGGCGCTGGTACTACCGCCATCTGCAATCGCAGGGGGTCTCGGTGGCGGGTTTCGCTCCGCTGCACAAGCCGCTACCGCTGCCACACGACTACTTCCGCAACCATCGCAAAAACGTGTCCATCGACGGAGCTGTCGCCTACACTGGCGGCATGAATATCGCCGAACGCTATCTGCATGGTCTCGACTGGGGCTGTTGGCGCGACACGATGATCCGGTTGCAGGGTCCCGAATCGCAGCTGCTTCAGACGTGCTTCCTCAACGACTGGAACCAATGCACCAGCCAAGCGGATCAAGGTCTCTCGGTACACTTTCCAACTTCCGAATCCAACATCAGCGTCATCACCTCCAACCCGATTGGTCGCGACCGCAGCCACGTGCAGCACACCATCCGCCTGCTTGATGAGGCGCGGTGCTATGCCTGGTTCGAATCGCCCTATTTCATTCCCACCAAGGAAGTGATGCACGCCATGTGCAACGCAGCCAAGCGCGGCGTGGATGTGCGTGTGCTCCAACCGCCCCGAGGCGACAAAGGCGAAGCCTGCCAATGGGCCTCAAGGCACCACTACAGAGAGGCAATGGACGCAGGTGTGCGCATTGGCATTTACCGCGCAGGATTTTTGCATTCAAAAATCATCGTTTCGGACGACCGCGTGGGTGTGGTGTCGTCGTGCAACATCGACCACCGCAGCTATCGGCTGTGTCAGGAGGTGGCTGTGGCTGTCGACGACCCATGCTACGCCTCCCAATTGCGCGACATCTTCGCAGCCGACGAAGCACAGTCGTCCTATATCGATCCTGACAAATGGAAACAACGGCCATTGGCCAACCGCATCAAGGAAAAACTCTTCAACATCATATCTTCCCAACTCTAATACTCTCGACATGGAACACATCAAACAAGCAGAACGCATTCAGACCTCAATCACTGGCGCCATCGAACGCCGTGTGCTCGTATGGCTTGCCCAGAGGCAGCCCCGATGGGTCTCATCAGACATGCTCACCCTCGTCGGTGTCATGGGTGCCTTTCTGACCGGCTTAGGATTCTACCTTACCCACTACGGCATCGGCTGGCTGTGGCTCAGTTCGGCAGGACTGCTCATCAACTGGTACGGCGACTCGCTCGACGGCACCCTGGCGCGGGTGCGCAACCGCCAACGCCCCATCTATGGCTACTATCTGGACCACACCGTCGACTGCATCAATGAGGCCTTCATGTTTGTCGGCGCCGGCCTGTCGCCACTGGTGCATCTGGACCTCGCACTGGCAGTCTTCATCCTTTACCTCTTACTGACCATCAATGTCAGCATCAACGCCCACCTGAAAAGCGAGTTCCGCCTGACCTACGCCAAACTCGGTCCCACAGAGTTCCGCCTGCTTATTGTGCTGGCCAACACCCTTCTCATCGCCTTCCCCTCGCTGGCCTCACACTCTTGGTATGTGCCGGCATTCAACGTGACCATGAGCCCCTTCGATCCGCTAGGCATCGCCGTGACGGCCTTGCTGGCTATCATCTACATAAGCACCATCATTTCCGACACCAGAAAATACGCACGCATTGACCCTCCCCGCCACTAATGCATAAGCCCCCAAAAAAGAAACCTTCTCTGGCGGCAACAAACAATCAACCCGGTCGGGCAACGAACCGTATTGGCACAAAACAATTAGGGCGCGTCGGCATGCCGACGCGCCCTAAGATTATGAAAAAATGAGGAATTCCCTACTCATCCTCTTTCATGGTCATTTTGTACAGACGCACCGAACCGTCGATATCTTTCTCTTTGGCTTCGTTGCCGTACTTGTCGACATCGAAGACGTTCTTCGGCGAACGGGTGATGCTCAGCGGACCGCCCACACAACCACCGTCGCAGGCCATACCCTCAAAGAAGTTGGCCGTTGCCTTCTTGGCGCGCAGCAGCATCAGATGTTGACGGCACTGGTCGATGCCGTTCATAGCCACCGGCTTAACACCATCGACACCCATCTTGCCGGCCACATAGGCCACACCTTGGGCAATACCGCCGCTCTTGGCGAAAATGCGGCCATAGTAGGAGGCGTTGTCGAGTGTCGAATCCTCACATTGTGTCGTGTCGATGCCGCGGGCGTCGACAAAAGCCTGAAGCTCCTCGAAACTCATCACGCTGTCGATCATACCGTGCGTCTTCTCGAGCGTGTATTCGAACTTCTTGGCGGCGCAGGGTCCTATGAAGACCACGCGGGCCGTGGGGTCGCTATGCTTGATAAGGCTGGCGGCCATGACCATGGGCGACACCGAATTGGAGATGGCATCCTTCAGTTCGGGGAAATTGTTCTCCACAAAACGCACAAACGCCGGACAGCAACTGGTAGTCATCACGGGGTTCTCGCTCTCCTCCATCTTCTCTTTGAATTCGCGAGCCTCGTTGTAGAGGGTGATGTCTGCGCCGATGGCGGCCTCCACCACCTGATGGAAGCCCAGTTTGCGAATGGCCGTCACCACCTGGGTGGCACGTCCGAAGCGGCACTGGCTGACGATGGCTGGAGCAATGACGGCATAGACTTTATAGCGCGTGTTGTTCTCCGACTCCTTGAGCATCTTGATGATGTCGAGCACCATGCTCTTGTCGCTGATGGCGCCGAAGGGGCAGCTGACCACGCATGCACCGCACGAGATGCACTTCGAGTTGTCGATTTCAGCCTTGTCCTCGTCGTTGATGCTGATGGCCTTCACCTTGCAGCTCTTGATGCAGGGACGCTTCTGGGCTATGATGGCGCTGTAGGGGCATGCCTGAGCGCACTTGCCACACTCGATGCACTTTGTCTTGTCAATGGTGCAGCGGTGGTCGACGATGGTGATGGCACCCTTGGGGCAGACCTCCTTGCACGAATGCATAAGGCATCCGCGGCAGACGTCGGTGACGATCATGCCGCCGGCGGGGCACTCATCGCAAGCCTCGTAAAGCACCTCGATGACGTTGGGATTTTCTTTGTTGCCACCCATAGCCATGTGGACACGGTCCATCAGCACGGCACGTTCCTTATGGATGCAGCAACGGGTTTCGGCCTTGGGGCCGGGCGCAATGGCACGCGGGATGGTGTAGGCATTCTCAAGCCCACCCTCGTAGGCGCGGCGAATCACTTCGCGCAGCACCCTGTATTTGGTCCATTGTACGTTTGTGTCAAAAAGTTTTTGTTCCATAATCAATCATAATTCAATGTTACCACTTTGCCCATACGGCGTAGATTTTCGGCCAGATGTTCGACAAGCTTGAGTTTCATCGTAATGTCGATATCCAGGCCTTGATGTGCGGCGTTGACATTCTGGCCGACGAAGAAGACGACATGTGTGGCCTCCTCAAAGATGATGTTGGCCAGCAGCGAACCGCCGTCCTTCTTGCTGTAGGTCTTTGGTGTCAGATCTTTGACCGACACATATTTCTCCGACAAAGCCAGCAGGCGACGCATCGTGATGACACCTTCGGTGACCAAGTCGATGCCATCGATGAAACCGATGGGCGGCACCTCCTTGTCGGGAAAGTCGAAGCTGGTTTTCAACTGGCGTCCCATACAGCGGGCCACCACCTGCGACGTGGTGCCGCCGCAGACGATGCGTTTGTCGGCGCCCTCAAGGAATCGCTGCACGTACACCTCGTCCTTGTCCTTGTCCACTGGCGGACCCACCATGATGTGGACCTCGGTGCGCGGACATACGCGAATAGCAGCCACCGTGGTGTCGTCGCCAGGACGGTCCAGATAGAGGTCGTTGCATGCCGACGCCAGCAGACAAGCGGCCGCGCGGGCCGACATGTGGGCGTCGATATTGGTGTCGAGATGTTCCATAATCTCTTTGCGCTGCCAGCCGAAATTGAGTATTTGTCCGATACCCGCATGGATAGTGCCGTCGCTCATCACGAAGACCATATCGCCCTCATCCAGTTCCAACGGCGTATGGAACACCTTCTTGCCGCAGATTTCCATCTCCTCGCGGGGAAAATCACAGGTGTGTCCGCGGTGGTACCAGATGGCTTCGGGGTTGTCGAACTCGAAGAGATGGCCCTTACCCTGGTTGTCGACATGAATGACCGAAAAGGTGCTGTAGGCCACGCCACGATCCTTACACACCGGCAGGGTCTGGATGATGGTCTCAACGCAATCTGCCATATCGGCGCCGCCCGAAACCATCGTGCACAGTATCTTGCTCGTCAGCGTGGAAAGGATGTTGGCCTTCACGCCACTGCCAAGACCGTCGGCCAACACCACAGTGGTCCAACCGTCGGCCACACTCATCTCGACATTGTCGCCGCAAAGTTCCTCGCCATAGTGGTTCAACGAGGTATATCCGTATTCAATACACAGTTCTTTCATCACTACTTAGCAGTTTTCCAGTCGGTGGGTCTACCGTCTTCGTTAATATCCATTTTGCCGTCCGAAAGGGTCTTCTTCAGTTTGAGCAGGGCCACCTTGGTTTCGGCTGTTGTCTCGCCCAGAAGCGAAGCTATCTCTTGCGCCACGCGCATCTGTTTCATGATCAGATCGTCGGTGGTGCTGATGGTGTCCATCTTCACCTTGTCCAACTTCTTGTCGTAGTTCACTTCGTCACTGATGTCCTTCATCAGACCGAAGAGCAGTTTTTGTTCGCCCAGCTGGCTAACAGTCAGCGACACATAGCGGTCGGTAGAGACGATGTGCAGGCAGCGGTTTTCCATACGACGATGCTGGTTGAGGGCGTTGTAGAATTCGATGGGGGGGAAATATTCCGACACCGGGCGACCCACGTTGTCTTCCGGTCGACCGCTCATGCCCAGCAGTTTCATGGCTGTGGTGTTGCAGTCGTAGATGTTCATCTCGCTGTCCACGATGATGACACCCTCGGGCGACTGGCGGATAATATCGACAGCCAAGCTCTCGGCGCGTTTGCGCATATAGGGGAGGCAGATGTCGATGTCGGCATAGCCGTTGACCACAGCCCATGCCTTCTCGCGACAGGTGCTGTAGCCACAGGCGCCGCAGTTCAATTCGTCCTCCTTGGAGAATTTGCCCGTGCGGTGCAGCACATCCTCGATTTCCTGATCGGTGGCGGGACGGCTCTTGGAACGCAGACGCGGATGGGCATAGGCCAGGTCGACACCCGCATCGGGCGCCGGACGCATGGGTCGGTTGGCCTTGTCGAGTGCCACGTAAGCATCGATGTCGGCCTCCGCCTTCATCAGACCTCCCGGACGCACTATCGAACTGGGACCGTTGATGCAACCACTTGGGCACGAGTTCATCTCGATGAAGACATGGTCGAGGTTCTCTATATTTTCGAGCACGTTGGATATACGGTCAAAACCGTCGACAGCCATATAGGTGTAGCCCTCGGGCAAGGCGTCGAAGGAGCGGATAATGCCCCTAGTCACCGGGAAGGCCTTGGCCAGGTTCACGCCACCACCTTCGCCGGCAATGGCCAGGCGGTTGATGGTAGCCAGGTCGATATTGTTTTCGGCGAAGAGCGTCAGCATCTCGTCGAAGGTCAGCACACCGTCAATGCCATGTTCGTCGGCTTCGCGTTTTTTGGCCAGACAGGGGCCGATGAAGACCACTTTGAGCGAGGGGTCGTTCTTGCGCAGCATCTTGGCATGGGCCGTCATGGGCGAATCGACAGGTGCCAGATAAGGCAGCGCCTTGGGGTAGTACATCTGTATCAGTCGGCAAGCTGCCGGGCACGCCGAAGTGATGAAATTGCGCATCTCGCCCTTGGCCAGCACGCGTTTGTATTCCTCGACCACGGCCTGGGCGCCGAGGGCGGTTTCCTCCACCACCGAGAAGCCCAGTTTGGCCAGCGCGATACGCACCATCTGGAAGTCGTCGATACCCAAACTGCTCACAAACGACGGTGCCACCGAAGCGGCCACATGACCTTCGCGCAACAGTGCGCGCACCTTGTCTAAGCCGCTCACCTGCACCTTTGCCTCCTGCGGACATGCCAGCGTGCAGTGACCGCACAATATGCAGTGATCCTCTATCACACTGGCATGGTGGCCTTTGATTTCAATTGCCTTCACAGGGCATTCGCGCAAGCAGCGGTAGCAATCCTTGCATTGAACAATTCGTGATTCTATATAGTTAGCCATATCAGTTCTATCTCTTAGTTAGTTTAGTAATTAACAATTAGTTGTTTTGAATCATTTCAATTCAGTTGCAGCGAAGGATATATTTCGGTAGCGAACAGTTGTTCGACGTTTTCGGCATTCACGCTGTGCAGGATGAAACCTTTTTCCGTACGTTCCACCTGTTCGCCGCTGGCAGCAGGTTCCACACCGTCACAATCCACGGTGACACCCTTTGCACAATGGCCCAGGCAGAAACTGGCCTGCAGGTCGACAAGGTCTTCGACGTCGTACTTCTTCAGCACGCGTTTCATTTCTTCTATTACGGCATAGCTGCCTTTCAGGTGGCAGGAGCTGCCGACACATACTTTTATCGCAATCATCAGATATGTTGTTTAGTTTTTATGGATTAATTGTTTTGTCGTCAAAATGGACACGGAAAAACAGGACCCAAAAACCGATTTCCGCTTCATTTTGATTTTACAAAAGTACTAAATATATTTGTTTTAGCATATAAAACTTTCCAAAAATCGCATAACTACCACATTCACAATACTAAATAAAATTTTGTTTTCGATATTTTTTTATCGAATATATTCAAAAATGCTGTTTTATTTATCATTTTTCACTCGGAAAATACGAAACATCTTAAAACTTATCAACCGGCGCAAAAAATTACAAATCCGATCATTTTATAAATAATAAGTTTTTTTTCGGGACGTTATAATAGCCTCGTGGCTTCGCAGCCCGTCGTCTTTTATCCTCGTCTAAAATAAGCAGACCGTCACGACATCCATACGGCGCGGAAAGCCTATACTGAGACACCTAATCTCATCAACATACACCGAAAAATGGACACAAACGCTATTGAGACAGAACGCCATCCGCTGGAACCCTTCCTGCCGCCCAACGCCAAACTGTTGATGCTGGGCAGCTTCCCGCCACCCCGAAAACGCTGGGCAATGGACTTCTTCTATCCCAACCGCAACAAGATGTGTTTTACTCTAATGTAATCGAGATTGCATTTTAAAGATTTCCGTAAAGAAAAAGAGAATGCCCGAAACAGGGCATTCTCTTTGTTTTTGGCTTGTTTTTCCTACCGTGGTGAGTCCAGATGTATCAGCCTTGCAACTATCAGGCCGGAGTGATTTGGACGCGATATGGCTTGAATTTTGACCTTTAGGCCTCCTGCAGTTTCCCTTTCTTCAACCATTTGGATGCTGTTCCTTTGGTGATACCAAGTGCCAAGGCTGCATCGGCAAGACTATCATAAATGGTTCCCGTCTGTGGATCCTTGACCCTTATTGAATGTTTCTTTCCGGCATCGGACTGTTTCTGTCTTACCTTCTTTGAATGAAGGTCGTTGTCCTTCAACCAGGCAGCGACAAGGCTTGTGACACAGCCCGTCTGTCCTGGATGGAACGCATTATGCAAAGGGCAGTTAGTTATCATTTTGCCTTGATACTTGTTTCTGATAGTCTCGTTCTGCTTGAACTGTGACGACTGTCTCACCTTCAATACTGGGTCGCAGGTCTGCCAGCTGCTTCTAAGGGTCTGCTTCATCCATTCCCAGCGCTCTCCATCGCATTTTACATTCACAATCAGCCTCTGTATCTGATCCAGCAAAGAAGGAAGGGTAATATTCTTATTCACTCTCTGTAATACATATCTCATCAAGTCATCAGACAGGTTGTATTCTGTCATCTGTGAACTCACCCAATCGGCAATTTGTTTGTAGTATTTGTTTGTCTGGTTCTTGTCTCTGCCTATCGGTTTCCCTTCCAGTATCTCGTTCTTCACAATCTCTCCAGCTTCTATTTTAAGCCTGTTATAGGAAGGATGCTGTTGCTTGAACATCTTGTCCTCGATGTTCATCACATTCACATACTTCTGTTCAGACAACGACTGCGTGAGCGCGTCAAGTGTTGTATATTGCTGTGTCATGGCTTCGATTTCCTCTATAGCCTCCCTGTAGTCATCCCAACTCAATTTTGCATCATAATCGAAAATACGGCTGTCGGCACAGGCATTTGTAAGGATATTGGCGTTTTCAACCCTCTGGCCGAGAGAAATCAGATTCTCCGTGGAAAGCTCATTGGCAAGAATGATGAATGTAACATTGCTTCTTCTCAGCCTGCCTATGGACTGGATGATCTTCCAGGGCATATCAGAACCGATGCAATAGTCAATCACAACAAGGATATTCTCGTTCTCGTTTTTGAAATTAAGTCCGTTGAAAGCCAATGAAGTGCAAAGTGTAATTTTACGGTCCAACATCTCGCTTTCCGTGACTCTTTTCAAGTCGCCCGTATAGCGGTAGTCGTTATGCAGCATGGCAATGACATCACCCACCCTGTCGCCGTATTGAAGCAGTTTGTTGTCATATACCATACGGACAAAATTGTTGCTGAAAACGACCAGTCTGTCATATTTGTTTTCCCTGTTTGCGATGAAGTTATTGCATATGGTTTCACCCAGACGCTTAACCTGATTGGTTCTCCATACGACACCGTTAATGTAAGGTCTCTCCTTCCAAAAGGAAAGTACCTTTTCACAGCCGAGAAGTCTTGTTTCGCCGAGCGGAGTGGCCGAAACAAGGACTACCCTGACCGATTTCTTTTCCAATAACCTTTTGAGTTTGGCCATAAGCCTGACAAGGGCATCCCTGTATGTACGGTCACAAAAGAGAATATGGGATTCATCGATAAAGATAACCCTGTCTGAAAGTTCCTTGTCTTTCAGCAAAGAAAGCCTGTCAAAAGTCATTACACAGGGTATGTCTGCTGAAAACTCGTCGTTCTTGTTTACGTCAACAATGTTTTCATTGGCATACACTTTCTTCATGGAACTGAAAGGAGTCGCTATAATGCCGTTGTAATGCTCCACCAGCTGCCCTATCAACACCGATTTGCCTATACCGGTTCCCCCTTCAATGCAAATGCAGTTATGAGAATCGATTTCGCTTTCTATCATCTCAATGTGTTCTGTGATGTATTCCTCTACTTTGGTACCCTTGCCGTCTTTGCAGATTGTCTCTGTATTTTTGAATTGGATTGATGTGTCGATTGTCTCACAGCCTTCAACGTTGTAACCGAACTTCTTCATCAGCCTTAAATCAAGCCTGTTTTCGGTATTGAGCCACTTCTTGTATTCGTCGAAATAGTCGTTGTCCTCATGTCCTCCAAGGTGATGTTCTTGCTCATACCGATATATCTTGTCTGTGGTTTTCTTCCATTCATCCAAGACCTTATCCATACCGTACTGACCGAAGATCTGCATCAGGCCGCCCCATATCTTCCAACGGGTATTGTAGTCCACATGCTCCTCAATGTCTATATAGTCGTCATCTACACCGTTCAGGCCAGTAAAGACGACCGATGTCCTGGTGAACTTCTCTTCGTTGTTTACGAGGATTCTGTTGTATTTCTGACAAAGCTTTTCTACCGAATTGTCATCCAGGACACTCCAGGGGTCACAGTTGTCGTTCCAGCGGAAGTTAGGACCTTTGACAAAATCAGGTTTTGGAGCAAGGAACATCTGCTGCTTGATATTTGACGAATGATCGTCTATGACATTAGAGGCTGTCATGTCTATGCCTGTAGTCCTGGTGATAGCCTCGGCGACCCACATCATGTGTTTCAGTGCCTCTATACGGTATGTCTGCTTTACAAGAGGCTCGTGATGACAAAAGACAAGATGCAGATTGCCGCTCCAAGAAAAGAACATTGTGAGCAAGGGAGGACAAATCTTGCATATCTCGTCGAAATGGTCAAATATCTTCAAAGCATCCTCTTGTGACAGATGATCGATGTCGCCGAATATGGCACCTCCGCTTGTAATATATCTTTCATCGAATTCGTCTATACTGTATGCCTTGTCTGCTATGAAAGGGAAGATGCAACCGTAGCTGTTCTTTTTGCCGTTTTCACGATCAAGTGTGCTTTGGTATGCGATGATTTTGCTCAATTTGATTTTCTGAAGCGGAGCATTGAGATAAGGCATCTGGGCGCTTCCGTCAGCTTTTGTCTCTTTGAAATAGGATACCTCTATATCCATACCAGGGTTTGCCATATTGATATTTGTTTTGCTATTCATATTCTCATTCAAATTACTCATATATCAATATAGTGATTGCACTTTCAGAAATTCATTTTTTTAGAAAAAATTTGAGGAAAAATTTTTTGAGCATTTTAAGCAATATCGCAGTTTTTGTGATGTCAATGTTGCAGTGGAAACCAAGTACCTTTGTATATAATACATATACCACTTGGTTTCCGTTTTGACCGTACAATATCGGTTCCGTTCTGTTGTGATATACCAGTATCAGTTGCAGTGGAAACCAAGTACCCTTGTATATAATACATATACTACTTGGTTTCCGTTTTGACTATACAATACCAGTTCTATTTTGCTGTGATATACCAGTGTCAGTTGCAGTGGAAACCAAGTACCCTTGTATATAATACATATACTACTTGGTTTCCGTTTTAAGTATCAAACAACAGCTAAAAACAGAAACAGGACATTCAAACCAATCATTGAACGTCCCGTTACAACCGCTTAAATAACCTGCAATGGTTTTCTATGCAATTCTTTTTACTGTCACCTCTCCGAATGGATCCGTATAGGTTTCGCCTATCCTTAATGAAGCGTATCTGCCCATGCATTCTTCAAGCAATTCAACTCCGCCAATTATTGTTGAGAGATCCGATAACCACTCATAAATCTCATCATAACTTGCAGTGACCTCCGGTGTGCGTTCACCGGTTTCCTTAATCAGCTTCGATGCGCTGAATCTCATTTTCTTTCTATCAATCATAATCTATTCTTTTACGTTATACAATATAGGGCCTCAATCGGCCCCTGTTACTTAAGCAACTCGTTTGATGCGGATGTAGTTGAAGTCGAAGTCATCAGTGATCCGATAGACAAACTTCTTTTCGTGGCCAGGTTCAAACCTTTTCATCTGTTTGTAGATGTTGTCTATCTCTTTCAGTGACTTTACATGCTCGTCGCCCCATACCACAGGCACACACTTTCTGACAATACCTATAGCCTGTTTGAACGTCAGATCCTTGCCTTTCACAGAATCCATAAAAGAAAGGTCTGTGTTTTCTGGGTTAAGGTACATACCGTCAGCTTCGACCCTGAACATCTTGGTTGTACTGTTATCCTGCTGTGGTTTCTCTGTGTTCTTCTCTATATGAGGTTTTTTACTGACACAGATATAATCCAGTGCATCGTTGCCTTTCAGCATAACCATTGACTTCTGCGGCATACGTTCAATCAGCTTTATAAAGTTCTTTCTTGATCTTGCCGTGATATAACCGGCATCCTGGAGATAGTCGGCAATGACTTCGAGCTCGCCACGGCTCATCTCGCTGTCAAACTCGTTGTAAAATGAATGGAATTTTATGTTTATCATATAATTTTTGTTTATTTACTTGTTGGGCGAGGTGTTTCACCTCGCCTCAGAACTATTAATTTGACATCTAAAGAAAACATCTACTTTTTCACAGTGGCTTTCTCCTCAATAAGGTGATGAAGCTTTTTGGGAAGACAGTGCGTGTATGTATCACCTTTCCCTGTAGGCACAAGTATTTTCTTTAGACTGACACATTGATTGAATGCTCCTTTACACACCTTCTCCACAGACCCACAGAAACTAATTGTTTGAAGATCTTCACAGTGTGAAAAAGCTCTGCAGTCAATATATTTAACCGAGTCAGGTATCTCAATGTTTAACAAGCCACATGCACCGAAAGTCCTATCGCCTATCGAGGTGACGCTGTTCGGAATAGTGACGGACGTCAAGCTAGTACAGTCACGGAAAGCAGAAAGACCTATTGTGGTGATGCTGCTCGGAATGGTAACGGAGATCAGACTGTTGCAGTTATGGAAGGCAAAGTCTCCAATGTGAGTGACGCTGCTCGGAATGGTGACGGAAGACAAACTGCTACAGCCAGAGAATGCAGAATAGCCTATCGAGGTGACGCTATTTGGGATAGTGACGGAGGTCAGGCCGCTACAGTCCAAGAAAGCATAATTGCCTATCGATGTAACACCACTACCGATGGCGATGGAAGTCAGGCCACTGCAACCCTTGAAAGCAGACTCTCCTATGGTGGTGACGCTGTTGGGGATGGTAATGGATGTTAGGCTGCAGCAACCATAAAATGCCTCTCCGCCAATTGAGGTGACTCTGTTAGGAATAATGATGGAGATTAGTCCGCTACAGCCACCGAAAGCACGTTCGCCTATCGAGGTGACGCTGTTAGGAATGGTAACGGAGATCAGTCTGTTGCATATAACGAAAGCATACTTGCCTATCGATGTAACATCATCAGGAATAACCGTATTATTGCATCCTTTAATGAGCGTATTAGTTGCCGTCCTAATGATGGCATTGCAGTTGTTTCGACTATCGTATACTTTGTTGCCATTGTCCACGACAATTGAGGTTAGTCTGCTGCAGCCTGCGAAAGTCCTATCGCCTATCGAGGTGACGCTGCTCGGAATGGTAACGGAGATCAGACTGTTGCAGTTATGGAAGGCAAAGTCTCCAATGTGGGTGACACTGTTCGGAATAGTGACGGACGTCAAGCTAGTACAGTCACAGAAAGCATAAAAACCTATTGTGGTGACGTTGCTCGGAATGCTGACGGAGGTCAGACCGTTGCAGCCATAGAAAGCAAAACTGCCTATCGAAGTGACGCTGTTGGGGATGGTGACGGAGGTCAGGCCAGTGCAGTCTTCGAAAGCGCCATCACCAATCGAATTGACGTTGTTAGGAATGGTGACGGAGGTCAGACTGTTGCAGTTATGGAAGGCAAAGTCTCCAATGTGGGTGACACTGTTCGGAATAATGATGGAGATTAGTCCGCTACAGCCACCGAAAGCAGACTCTCCTATCGAGGTGACGCTGTTAGGAATGGTAACGGAGATCAGTCTGTTGCAGCCATAGAAAGCATACTTGCCTATCGAGGTGACGCCGTTTGGAATAGTGACGGATGTCAGGCCTTCGCAGTTTTCGAAAGCCCTATCTCCAATTTCTTTAACTGACGATGGAATAACCACACGCTTCATCTTCAATTTGATCTCATAAGTGAATGTGTCACTATTGATTTCTGTGATTCCCTCTGGAATAATCACGTTTCCGTTTTCAATGCTAATCTTTGTCATTTTTATTTGAATTTAATGTTAAACTTTTTATTTAAGCAGCACACGCGATTTTTATGTAATTATAGTATTCACCTCGTTTTCCTATATTATAAACAAATTCCTTGTAACAATTTGGAGTGAATTTGCTCATTTGTTTATATATGTTGTCTATTTCGGCTACCGCCGTAGCATAATCATTACCCCATACATATGGTATACTTCGAGCAATTACTTTCATGGCATCATCGAAAGTCAACTCTTTCCCATTTGCTTCTTGGAGCCATTCCTTCGTTTCGTTGTCCAATACTTTATCTAACACATCGCCTCCGATTTCTAATCTAAATTTGCCTTTCAATCCACATGGAGCATTATCACTCTGATTCGGCATCTTGGGTAATTGAATAATGTTAAGAGCGTACTGGTGTTCTCCTAAAGCCATAAAAAAGCAACCGGATTTCCGATTAACTTCTTTGAGCATTTTCTTACGGAAGTTTTCCGGCAAAACCTCCTCTTCATACATAAGATAGTTAATAATGACATCAAGCTCATGCTTACTAACAACACATTCGTGTCTTCCCTCATTTGATTTAATGTGAAATTGGAATTTTTTCATGATGTTTTTTTTAATTATTAATGAATTGAATTTTAAACTATTTACACTCTATTATACTTCTATGTTTTGTGCTTGTATTGGGTTTTGTCTCTTCATCTTTACCTTCCCAATCTCCTCTCATATTAATATAGTTACTTTCTCAAAAAATTCAATGGAAAGTGCTAAAAAGTGCTAATTTTTTTAGGCCGCTTTTTGCAATTCAGTGATTCTTGCGGACTTGGATTCCAATATATTATTGTTCCAATTCCTGATGTAGTCACCAATCAGACCAAGGGCACACAGACCATTCTCATTACGGACGATGTAGTAGTAACAGGTCTTGCCTTTGATCCTTGCGAAAACAAGAGGTTTGTCGTTCTTGTCACGGAGAACCTTGTAGTCGGCACAGTCTTTGACCTTGCTCAGCTTGTCATAGCTTGTCTTTTTTGCTCTCTTCTCGACAACGAGCTTCTTGGGCTTAACAGTCTTGGGCTTTTGTTCGAGTTCAGTATCGGTTCTTTTAACAAATTTGACACCCTTGTTCTTTTTGCGATCGTCAAAGTTGCCATTCCACATCTTGACGAAAAGCATCACCTGTTTAAGAACATAATCATTTTGGAACATGGTTATGCTGTGGTAATAGCATGTTTTGCCACTTAAGCGGATTTGAGCGATGACCGAACCATTGATTCTAATAGTGGTTTGCTCATACCAAGAGTCGATGTCCGAAAAAGCATCAAGGTTTGCGACTCTCTCAATCTTTTGGATGCGGTACCTTTTAATGTTTTTGTTACCATTCTTCATATTATATATATTTAAAAATTAATCATTTTAATATTAAACCAAACCACACTTTCAAACCCTCACATTGTAAGTTAGTAAAATGGCTTCCAAAAATTCAATGATTTTGCAAAAAAATGCTAAAAAAATTTTTGGATTAATGTTAATTGATTGATTCATCATATGTTCCATTATTTATTTGATTTTTAATGCCTTTTTTCATTTATCCATTCCCATACCCTGGTATTATTATATAGTAACATTTTTGAAAAATTCAATAAAAATGCTAAAAAATGCTAAAATTTTTTTTTCGGATTGAATTTTGGAACATATGCTACTATATTATAGCATAGAAGTTTAACATCAAAAATTAACGCAATGGAAAACAACAAAAAAAATGTAACGAAAGAGGAACTGACCGAAATGGTCAAAACAGACAATCCACAAATGCTTACTGCCCTCGACAGCAGGATTGAGAAGATGACATACAGCTTTGTTGAGAATGTTATCAATGAACTGCAGAACAAGCAAAAAGCCGCAGTAACACCTCCAAGCATTGAGGATTGTATGAAAATGCTCGACAACGCATACCACAATGCTGTGTCGGTAAGCACATTCCTGTCTGAGGTCCAGATGTCGCTGGTACTTTACGATATGGAGTACCCGATGCGAGATAACAACTGGACCACCTCGGTGATCATGGAGCAATCGCAGATTCAGACAATCCTTTGCCCCATTCATTTCCTGCTCAAATATTGCGCAGAGGAAGCCATGGGTTATTTCCCAATGGAGTATTGCGTTCCTACCAAGTTCTGCGACATGATGGAGAACAGGGCACCGAAGAGTATCCGTAGTTGCTTCGGCGATTTGCCTTTCCTTATGGATGTGGAACCGACTTACGATTCATTTGTAGCGGACACAAAGGTCGCGACAGCGGATGCTTTCTGGTATCTGTCCGGTGTTCTATGGTATATCGACAGGACCAGAAAAGAACTCAATTCGGAAACAATAGGCTGGTTGACACCGATGGTTGTAATGATAGACGACATCATGTCCGAATTGAAGAAACGCATTGAGGACTTCGACGAAGACGCATTGCTCAATTTCTGAAATACTGCTGGGATGAAAACCTTTCGATTCGGCTATACCAACGATATTGGGGAAACGTGCCGGCAGACTTGCGAATTGGAAGAACTCTTTGTTATATTGATGATGATGAGCTATCGATCCACACGACCCAACGGCAAGACTGCCTATAAGCAGGTTGAGCTAATGGATGTCGGACAGACAATAACCCCGAAGATTATGAGAGGCAATGAAGTCCTGTGGCAACTGGAGATAACGCGACTCTCGTAATCCGACAAACATACCAAATCCTTCATTATATATTGACCGATCGCATATGCGCGCATACGCATGTGCGATCATTTTTATAATATATCGATGTATGGTTTTTTTTTGCTAAACATTACTAATCCATTGAATTTTCTGTTTTTGCTACTATATTATAATGTAACAAGAAACAATGTAAAATGGCAAAGTATATCATCGACATTCTAAACACCCAGCATGACGTGGTGCAGAGTTGGGGCATCGACCCAAAATCGGTAAAGACAATTAAAGACGGACTGCAATTCCACATCGAAGGTTCCAAATTCACGGGAACGGTGACCATTACCTATATGATAGGACTCGACTTGTTCAAGGTGAAAACCGTATCGGACTCCGACAGGAAAGATGTCATCGTCCATGAAAGAGTCTATATCGATCATCTGGTGAGAATCATCGACGAGTCGGAGGAAATGACACCCGATTGTGAGGAATGTGTAAAAAGCCAGTTTCCCGTCATCATTATTGACTCAGACCAATCCGACAAGTCGTGACCGTGTTCAAAAAACAGGCGTGTTCAAAAAAACTTGTAAGAATATCTGAATACACAGAAATAGCGTGTTCAAAAAAGGCAAAGGATAAATTGAATACAGAAAACAAACAAACCGCCGTGATTTACGCCCGAGTGTCATCCATCGGCGATCGGCAGAACACGGAGCGCCAAGTGTCGGACCTCTCGGCACAGGCCAAACAGAAAGGACTCTCCATTGAAAAGGTGTACGAGGAACATGTGTCGGGAGCCAAAAAGAACATCGACCGTCCCGTACTGACCGAGTGCCTGGACTACTGCAAAAGTCAACATATCGGGATACTGCTCGTGTCAGAGTTGAGCCGTTTGGGGAGAAACACCTTCGATGTGCTTTCCACAGTGAAGGAACTTATGGACTGCGGAATCAATGTCTATTTCCAGAAAGAGCAGATGTACTTGCTCGACCAGAACGGGAAACCCGGTATGTTTACCCCGATACTCATTGCCACGTTGGGCACCTGTGCCGAGATGGAAAGGGAAAACATTAGGTTCAGACTCAATTCAGGGTTGGCCAACTACAAAGCCAAAGGTGGACGTGTCGGAAGAAAAACCGGATCCGTAAAGACAGAAGAAGTGAAGAAGGACGAATATCGGGAAGTGATTGCCTTGCTGAAACGAGGTTATTCAGTCAGGAATACGGCTAAGTTGACTGGCAAAGGAATATCAACCGTTCAAAGGATTAAGAAAGAGTTTGTAGATTGAAATACAGCAAAGGATAAAAAGAACCCCGATAGTCTATATGGCTGTCGGGGTTCTTTGCATATTTTGCATATATAGAAAGTTTTTATTGTATTGGCTGCTTTTCGTTTCGGGATTTTACCATCAATCTCTCTTTCTCTGAAGTATAGCCTTTGGTGATGTCGAAATAGTAGGTTTCCGTACCCATTCCGTTAAGCGGTTTGAAATCCAGGATGTCGTAGAACCGTCCTTCATGTTCAAATAGTTTCTGTCTCTCATATCTTTCATGGCAGAACGGACCAAGAATGTATTCCATCATGCAGTGTTCAATCGGCACATAGCCGCTGTCGTATTCGATGATAAACGGATCGTCGATGTTGCAGCCTTTGTTGGCGATGTCGTATTTGTCGTATTTCTCTATGTCGATCTGTTCGCCCAATCTGTTGTCTACTATTACATTCCTTACGTCGTCCACGGTAAGCGGAGCGCATCCTGAGTTTATCGCGAACAAATCAAGATATTGTTGTATGACTTTGCCATGCAGTATGAAATAAAGAGTGAAGCGCGGCAAATCAAGCAAAGACTCTTCGATAGTCTTACCGTTTGCCTTCAACTGCTGCTTTATTGGTTTGATAGTCTTTCTGCATATCGGCTTACCAGACAGCTTCAATTTGCTATAGGCTGTAATGTTGCCCGATTTTTCACCCTTTGGGTTGGGTGTTTTTGTGTCTTTTTGAGTACTCATTTTGTTGGTTTTGAAATATTTTTTATTGTGGAATTCTCTATTAAAAATAAAATAATTTATAAAAATATAAGCCAAATTATCTGATATTTAGCGTCTTTTAGCGAAAAAATACATTCTATAATCCGTTGATTTTTGCCTATTTACAAATTAATATTGCTTTGAAAGGGCTTGGTTTTGAAAATTTTGCGTATATTTGCAAATTTAATGTACTTGATATCAAGTATAAGGTATAGAATGGCATTGCCAATTGCACATAAGTCTCATGCTGTTCTTATTGTTGGATTTAAACGCTCCGTCGGAGATTTGCGGACACTGAAATGAATGACAGACACGCAAGTGACAAAATACTGTTTCTCGGGACACGAGTCGTTCCCCTGCAAAACCCTCTGGCTGAAGAAAGGCTACGATTTCGTTTGCGCAGGACTCGATTTCAATGCACCAGACGCTGTGGTGCATCTTGGGGTGGGGAAGAATATGGTGACTTCTATCCGCTATTGGATGCGAGTCTTCGGCCTGCTTGATGGCTCCGAACTCACTACTCTGGCTCACTATATCTTTGACGATAATAATGGCTGCGACCGTTATCTGGAAGATATAGCCTCTTTACAACTACTTCACTACGTACTTGTAAACAACGGAGAAGCGTCCATCTATCGGATGCTCTTCTGTGGTCTTCAACGTGAACGCAATACTTTCGACCGCGAACAGGTGCTAAACTATGTGTCACTTAAGATGGCGGAAGCCGGCAAGCAGAAGCTCTTCAACGCGAACACCGTGAAGAAGGATATTGCCGTCTTGTTGCAGAATTATTGCCTTCCCCGCAAGCCGCAGGGCAACGAAGACTTCTCGTCGCTGATGATTGACCTTGACCTTATCCGTCAAAACAACGAGGACAACAACTACTATTTCAATGTCGAAGGAAAGCGTCCTATCATCCCCGCCGTCTTTCTGTGCGCACTCCTTATGCTGCGAAGTGAAACAGGTGACAACAGCATCCCCTTTGACACCATCCAAAGCCGTATTGGCCTCACCTACTGTATGACCGACAGTGAAACAACCGGTATGCTACGCGATCTTTCAACCGACTATCCAGATCTGCTTTCCTATAGTGATGTGGCAGGTGTACGACAAATACAACTTGTCGGGGATGTAGATTATTACAAAGTGTTAGACAATTACTATGGCAAATAAAATATCCCTCTCCGCTAATCTTGAGAACGGATTCTCCGATAGTTCAAGTTATATTGCCACTCCTAATGTGCGGCAAAGTATCCGTACTATCATTGACGATTTTCATGCAGGCATTCATTCCTTTACTCTAGTTGGCTCATATGGTACAGGAAAATCCAGCTTCCTTCTTGCTGTTGAATCTGACCTAAAGGGGCATAACAAGAAACCCCTTTTGTTCAACTCGTCGACTCTTTCGTCAGCTGATAAATACAACATCGTTAATATAGTAGGTGACTATGAGGAGTTGTCCGTGTTGCTCAAAAGAGCGCTTGGTGTGGAGGAGAGTCGCATCAGCGCTGTAGATGAGGTGAAACACCATTATAGCGTCTGTCAGAAAAAGGGAGAGTTCCTAGTTCTTGTGATAGATGAATTTGGCAAAGTTCTGGAACATGCAGCAAAACATAATCCGGAGAAAGAACTCTATCTTTTGCAGAAGATAGCTGAATTTGCCAATGGCGCAGATAGGCAAATGCTTTTCATTACAACATTGCATCAAAACTTTGGGGCATATGCAAAGGATCTTTCACGAGAGCAACTGAACGAGTGGACGAAAGTGAAAGGTCGTTTTAAGGAGATACCCTTTGTGGAACCCATAGAACAGACCTTGCAACTTGCAGCGCAGAAATATACTGTACAACACGACAAACCCACAAAGGCCATCAAAAAACTCTGGAAGTTGGCGCAAGAAACACATATGGTTTCTCCAGAGTTTACTCTCCAGTCAGCAGAGCAAATCTATCCTCTTGACCCGTTTTCAGCATATGTTGTTACCTCCGCCATTCGTAAGTATGGACAGAATGAGCGCTCTCTATTCACGTTTTTGGCATCTAAAGGAAACGGGTCGGTTTCCGACTTCTCGCCCAAGGAAAATCTCACATACAATCTCGTTGACGTATACGACTACATAGTGTACAATTTCCAGTCATACATACGAGACACGAACGTTGATATTATGAACTGGAATGCTATGCAAGTGGCCATTGAGAGAGTTGAGGGACAAGTTTGGGAAGACCACGAGCAAATGATAGCGGCCATAGGACTTACAAAAGCCATTGGATTGCTCAATCTGTTTGGAGTTGCTGGATTTAAGTTGGATGAAAAACAGTTCTCGGAATATGCACAATCAGCAATGATGATACCTGGTGCTGATGAGATAATCCGCAAACTTGAAGAGAAGAAGATTGTTCGGTATGCGACTTACAGAGAACGTCTGATGTTGTTCGAGGGAACAGATGTAGATATTGAAGCAGAAATACGCGAGGCTTCGCTTGTTGTTCCTCGTCCGGTTGCGTTTGTTGATGAGTTGAATGTTTTCTTCAACAAACGCATATCGCCTGTAAAAGCGCATTTCTATCAAAAAGGCACTCCGAGATTCTTCGACTATCTGGTGCTTGATGCTCCAATGAACATCTCACCGTCCGGAGATACAGACGGGTATATTGAACTGATATTCTCCACCCAAAAAGATATTCTGGATGTAGTTAAGAAAGCAAGTACAGATTCAGACAACGCCTTAATATTTGCCGTCTTCCTTAACACCAACAATATTGTTGACCACCTTCATAACATCAAGAAATACTCGTATCTTCTCGATCGAGTGCTGGACAAAAACGATCGTGTTGCCGTCTCTGAGATAAAGAAAATGAAGGAGTACGAAGAAAGCTTGTTGAACAAGGCTATCAGCGACAACCTTTTCTCTTATCGTGGTCGTGTCGTGTGGGTGTTCAATGGCAAGGAGCAATGTGTTGAATCTCATCGCGATTTCAATAGATTGATCTCTACTGTGTGCGACAAAGTCTATCCGCTCACGCCTGTATTAAGCAATGAATTGTGTAACAAACACAAACTGAGTGGAACTATTTCTGCTGCTCGAAAGAATTATCTTGTACAACTCGTAGAACACAATCAGGAAACCGATATGGGATTCCCAGAGGACAAATTTCCTCCGGAGAAGACCATCTACTATTCTCTTTTGAAGAGCACCGGGTTGCATATCAAAGGGGAATTTGCAGACAAACCTTCGAACGATGGTTTTATGCCAATATGGCAGGCTTGTGAAGACTTTCTCAGTACCACAGTCAACAAATCTCGCAAGGTATCTGAGTTGATAAAACTTCTTTCCAATCGCCCATATAAAGTAAAACAGGGATTGCTTGATTTTTGGATTCCAACCTATCTATTCATGAGACGACAGGAATATGCTCTCTACGATAGTAACACCGGAGCTTTCATTCCGAATGTGAATATGGAATTCTTTGAGTTGCTGCAGAAACACCCTGCTGATTTTGAGGTCAAGAAGTTTGCTGTAGATGGAGTGAAACTTGGTTTCTTTAATCAATATCGTCGGTTTGTGAACCTTGGGGACGAATTTGCTATTACCAATACAAGTTTCATTGAAACCATTAAACCATTTCTGGCCTTCTATGCGAGGTTGAATGATTATACAAAACATACTCGGAAACTTGACCACGAATCAACTCTGCGATTTCGCGAGGTTCTATCAAAAGCAAAAGATCCAGAAAAAGCGTTCTTTGAGGATTTGCCGGAAGCACTCGGTTTTGACAAGAATCAATTGAAGCAAGAAGAATTTATCAACCAGTATGGTGATATTGTCCAAAGAGCCATCCGTGAATTACGCACATGTTACACTCAGCTAATAGATCGTATTGAGCAATGTGTTGTTGAGGGGTTAAGACTTGATTCTTATGATTACAACGAGTATATTCTTGAAATACGCGAAAGACTTGCAAATATCAAAACCCATTTGCTGACAGACAAACAGCGTGAATTCTACCAGCACGCCACCACGGAATATGACAATCGTATTCAATGGTATCAGTCGATATGCTATACGATATTGGAGCAGAGACTTGATACAATGCGAGATGAGCAAGAGGAAAAACTGACAGAAGATCTGGTGTATATGTTCCGTGAGTGCGAAAAATACGCAGATATCTCAAAAGTGCTCGATGAGAACGATAAGAGTGATGCCTATTCCATTGATATGGTGACAAACCGAGGGACAAATGTTAGAACAATGACCTACAAGTTGCCGGAAAAATATAAGGCGGCATCTGCAAAGTTGGAGAAGGAAATAGGAAAGTTGCTTAAAGGAGACGACAATATGGTCGTTTGCACACTTCTGTCAATACTAAACAAGAAACTGACGAAATGAACGTAAGGCACATATTAGGCATATCTGGAGGGAAAGACAGCGCAGCTCTTTCCATCTATCTCAAACAGAAATATCCTGAATTGAAGATAGAGTACTACAATTCTGACACGGGTTGTGAATTGGCAGAAACAGAGTTGCTCATTGATCGTCTCGAAGCATATTTGGGGAAGATTGTTCGGTTGCGTGCGGCTAAAGATAGCCCTGAGCCCACTCCGTTCCACCATTTTCTTAAGGCGGCTGGCGGTTTTCTTCCTTCTCCTCAAGCCCGATGGTGTACCCAAAAGATGAAGCTACAAGAATTTGAGCGATATGTAGGTGACGATATGGCTGTGTCATATGTTGGCATTCGTGGTGACGAAGACCGTGATGGCTATATCTCTTCCAAACCGAATATTCAGGCGGTCTTTCCTTTTCGTAAAAACATTTGGAGTCTTGATGTTATCAACAAGTTTCTCGGTAACGACAATCTCGACCAATTGGTGGCAATCTATGAACAGATGTGTCCGCAAGGATTGATGCACGATGAGATAATTGAGACGGCCAAACGCAAAATAGATAAACAATTCTTCTACTCAAAGAAACTTAACGCATTACTCGATTACGATATTCGCCTGTTTAATCATGCTGTTTTTGAGTACTTGAAGACGACTGACTATCCTGTTGGCAAACTGGATTCATTTCCTCTGCTTAACAATACTGATGTGCTGGTAAAAGAAGACATTTTCCGTCTATTGCGTGAAAGCGGAGTGGGTGTTCCTGCCTATTATGAGGAAATACCTTTTGAGGTGGACGGAAAACAAGGGACATATTGTCGCAGCCGTTCCGGATGTTATTTTTGCTTCTTCCAACAAAAGATAGAATGGGTGTGGCTTCTCGAACAACATCCCGACTTGTACAAGAAAGCAATGGAGTTTGAGAAAGACGGCTACACCTGGAATCAGGGAGAAAGTCTGGCTGAGCTAGCTAAACCCGAACGTGTACGACAAATTAAACTCGATATAATCAAACGTCAGGAAGAGAACCGCCAGCAAAACAAAGGAACAACGCTGGTGGACATTCTCGGTGGTGACATCATGTGTTCAAATTGTTTCATCTGATATGGGAAACCTGCGAGAAATAGAATGGCCAAAGGGCAGGCGTTTTAAGTCGAACACGCGATGGGAGCCAGCAGGGTTCTTTAGCGATTGTTTGTGTAATTCTACACAGTTCGACCTGATGCTTGGTTTTTTCTCTTCGTCTGCAATCAACCTGCTATCCGACAGCTTCGCCATTTTTATCGCCAATGGAGGAAGAATGAGGATGATAATAAATGATGTTCTTTCTGATGAGGACCAGAAGGCCATTAGCAGTGGCATGAGTAACAACTCTTTCGTTCCTGCATTTGATTTGACAAACATCGAGAACTTACTTATGACATTAAGCGAGAGAGGTCAACATTTTTTTGATTGTCTCTCATATTTGATTCGTGAGAATAGAATAGAAATACAGATTGTTAGACCTAAAGGTGGAGGTGGAATCGCACACAATAAGTGCGGATTGTTCTTTGATGAAGAAGACAACAAAGTCGCATTTGAAGGTTCTTGTAATTTTTCCAGAACGGCTTTGATTGAAAACAACGAGAGTTTCTCTGTGTTTTGTTCCTGGGACGGAGAAACAGATTGTGACCGAATTGCGGATATCGCGGAAGATTTTGATCGAACATTCTCGGGCGGAAATGAGTTTATTGAGTATATTGATCCATCCGACTTAAGAAACAGCATCCTATCGTCATACAAAAGTAAGGATTTAGCGAAACTATTGGATGACGAGAAGAAGATAATCGATAATCGCCTTAAAACTGACCTAACACCTTCTCTTAAAAGATCATTGAAAAGAGCGAAAGACAAGGTTGAAAGACTAATGGTACTTCAACAAAGTAAAACTGTTGCATGCGAGGATGAAAATGAATACGGGACTCCTCACTTTCCATATCCATCAGGTCCCCGTGATTACCAAAAAGAAGCTTTCGAGAATTGGAAGAACAACAAACAGCGAGGTCTTTTCGCAATGGCCACAGGCACAGGTAAAACCCTTACTGCTCTGAATTGTTTGTTAGAGATATATCAAAGAAAAGGTTACTATAAGGCAATTATTCTGGTACCCACGTTGACACTAGTGGAGCAATGGAAGAATGAATGCCAGAAGTTTGGATATTCAAGAGTTATTAAAGTTAGCTCAAAGAATGCCTCTTGGCGCGAGGATATACGCAGAGTTCAATTTGATGAGCAACAATGTCAAGATGATGACAATGTATCATTCATTATCATTGCTACTTATAGTTCTTTTGCCCGTCAGAATGTATTCGACATGCTGAATGGTTTCTCCCGCAACCAGATGTTGCTGATTGCTGATGAAGCTCATAATATGGGTGCCCCTGGAATACTAAAGAAACTTGGCAGTATCAACTACCTACGAAGAATAGGACTCTCGGCAACGCCAGAAAGACAGTTTGATGAACAAACCAACCGTAGACTTGGACATTTCTTTGGTGCAGAAGAGAAATACACCTATGAGTATTCCATGGAGGAAGCGATTAAGAATGGCGTCCTTTGTCGATACTATTACTATCCCCACATAGTACAGTTGACTGACGAGGAAATGGAGCAATATGCTGAATTGTCATCGAAAATATCTCGATATTTCAATTTCAATAGTGGGACTTTCGACAAAAAAGATGACATCTTGATGGCTTTGTTATTGGCGCGAAAACGCATTATACATAAAGCCGCAAATAAATTACCTGCCTTCCGGCAGATTATTACTGAGCATTTTGAAAAGCAGGGTTCTCTCAAATACACTCTTGTTTATGTCCCAGAAGGTACCAATCCAGACGAACAGGGAGCCGATATTTTTGAAGACCATGAAACCGTAAATGATGATCAAGATTCCGAGCACCTGATAGATATATATACACAAGCCGTATGTGATGTGGATAAATACGTTACCGTAAGGAAATTTACAGGTGATACAAAAGATCGCGACAGAATATTAGATGACTTTGCAGCTGGAAGACTTCAGGTTCTAACCTCGATGAAGTGTTTGGATGAAGGTGTAGATGTACCTCGTAGTGAACTCGCAATATTTTGTGCAAGTACTGGAAATCCGAGACAATTCATCCAAAGGCGTGGACGTGTTCTTAGAACACACAAAGAAAAGAAATACTCATATATCCACGACTTGGTTGTGATACCAAGGGTAATGCCAGATACTCAAAGCTATCGCATGGAGCAAGCGCTTTTGGCAGGTGAACTGAAAAGAGTATATGATTTTTCATCTATGTCCGAGAATCCATCTCAGGCGCAGATGGAATTGATTGATGTGATGAATTATTATGGATTAAACATGTTTGACAATACACATATTAACCATGACACAGAAAGATAGAATGTTGCAATTGGTGCTCAATAACGAGCAACTAATGAAGCAGTATGGTTATGCTGCTGAGCAAATAAATGACATCGATTTGCAAGAGGCGTTGCATAACGATAACGCTGTTATTGCGAGTGTGGCACGTATTATTCGCGAACTGGACGGTTCGATGGATTCCTCCAAGCAGAAAGAGGTTTACAAGAAAGTATTTACCCATTTGAATAATAACTTGTTCCTATGATAATCAAGAATATTTCAATCGAGAACTTCCGAAGCTATTATGGAAGTAACAGCATGGATGTCGGAGAAGGTCTTACTCTGATTATTGGTGCTAATGGCGATGGAAAAACAACGCTTTTCGAGGCATTGGAATGGTTATTTGACACTGTTGACAACAAACCTAAAGTTGACACAAAATATATCTCGAAGAAAAAGATTGCCGAGATGATGCCTAATGAATCAGCAGTAGTCAAAGTTTCAATGACATACGAAAGCGAACGCAATGAAAAGATAGTAGAGAAGTCGTTCAAGTTCACAAAAGCACAGGATGGCTCTGTTTCAACATCAAACTATATGCATTGTCTTTTTGTTCAGAATGGTAGCGAGAAAGAGGTGCGTGAAGGTGATGCGGCAAAAAGACTGTTTGATATTGATTTCTCTGCATCAATTAGAAAATATTGCTTATTCAAAGGCGAGCAAGAACTGAATATTTTCAATAAAGAGGAAGCAATGAGCTACCTAGTGGAAACATTCAGTAAGATACGCGATTTTGACCCATATATTGACTTTACAGGGAAGGCTCAAAAATGGTCTCAAGATGCAGCTGACAACGCAATGAAGGCTGATCGGAAGAATAGTAAAGAGGCTGAACGGTTAAGATCCCTGATAAAGAATGAATCGGATTTCATTAGGGACAGAAGCGAAGAATTGAAAAATTCACAGAAAGAAGCCGTCAACTTCGCAACATTGCTTGACGAATTAGAGAAAAATAAGGAGTCGTCGGAATTGCTTAATTCGACCAATAACAGGATAGCGACTTTAAAAGAAAAGATAGCGAAAGCATATCATGGCATTTCTGAGAATTACACATTTCGCTTACTTGACGAGATGTGGATTTTGATGGGATTTGAACCCATCGCTCGCGAATATGGTGGTATGGTTGCAACGCTCGACAAAGAGCAACGTCGCATGGAGAGGGAATACCAACGTGAACAGGGCGCGAAGAAAATGGCCGGGAAAATGCAGGAGGAAATAAACCAGGGATTTGTTCCTCTTGCATTGAATATTCCTGACGAGAATACTATGCGAGAGATGTTGCATGATGAAGTGTGTAAAGTTTGCGGCACCCCTGCCCCCAAAGGGTCGGCTGCATATAATACAATGAAGAAACACCTTGATGACTATTTGGCTTCCTTGAAAGATACCCATAATAACGAAGAAGAGGAAGAAGACACTCTTTTCAAACGGGAGTTTATCCGAGAACTGGTTAACCGTTATACCGTATTGCATAATGGAATGAACTGGCTTACTCGCTTGCCCTTAATCATTCAGACAGAGATTGAGAAAAACCGAAGCAATCACCAGATAGCTGATGGCTTGCAGGCAAAACTCGAACAAGAGGAAGAACAAAAACGTAAGATTTTGGCTCAGACAGATGGTCTTACTGAGGAACAACTAATATCCGCTTTTAACAATATCTCTGAATGGTGGAAGCAGAAGAATAACGCTGAGAACAAATCTGATTACTTAAAACGCCAAATCGACGAACATCGCAAGAAATTAGAAGAATATCGGGAAGAGTATAGTCAGATTTCTGAAGAATCTGTGGCTGCAACATATGCTCGTACCAGCATCGCCATGCAACGAATAGCAGAAGCATTTTTGTCAGCCAAAGTACGTAACAAACGAGAGTTCTTAACTCAACTGGAAAGTACTACCAACAAGTATCTGGAACGGCTTAATCGTGGAGACTTCCGTGGCCAAGCCCATATTGTAGAGAAAGCCGATGAAAGCGCTGAACTGATGCTGATTGATACCGACGGTACTCGTATCTACAATCCCAATACAGCACTTAAAACCACGATGTATATGTCGTTGCTCTTTGCAGTGGCTGAACTTACTACAATAAAACATGAGGATGACTATCCTCTGATTTTTGATGCTCCTACCTCGTCGTTTACTGCAGCCAAAGAAAGCGACTTCTTTGGTGTAATTGGCGAAATAAACAAACAAACAATTATTGTCACAAAGAGCTTCCTTAACGAGAACGCTGACGGCTCATCGTCAATCGACACGAAACGGCTTAAGTCAATCAAAGGTAAGAAATACCGTATTGAAAAGAAGCGTCCGTTCGACGAAAAGAACCTGGCTACGATTGAAACCAGAATTGAACCGATTAATTAGAAAGGAGTAAAACATGGCAGTAAAGAATAGTAAATTCGACAGCGAGAGATTCGTCTCACTATTTGAGCTTTGGGGACGTAAGAATCCATCGTACGAAAAGCACTACGATGACGAAGTGATTAAAAAGTTATGCGACTTTGGTAAAGGTACAAATGAGGCTTCTGATTCAAAAGCAAAGATTCTCGGAGCTGGATACGAGGCTTTGATTATGGCTTTCTTCATCGGTCTCTATTCCAACAAGAAGTTGGCACTGAACGAAGACCTTGATATCAAAGACCTTGGACAACCCATCCAGTTCTGGGGTAATTTAGATTCAAAAAAAGGTCGTCGCGCTTATCCCAAACTGAGGGAGTATATGTTTATCGCTTTAGTGGCGAAAACGCCTGAAATTAATTGGTACGAACTGGATAAAGGTCGTTGGACACCTAATGAAACGGTGAATGCACTAATGATGACCATGGAGGAGTATATCAACTATGGTCTTATGGTTATCAAGGAGAAACTTGATGAAGACGAATCACACTTCCTCAACCAAGATGCCTTCCTAAACCTCATCCAGAGTATTGTTCGCCCCAAAACAGAGAAAGTTGCCGACGAAGACGAACCAGAGTCGTTGGATTAAACATTTATGTAAGTATATTCATCTTAATGACTTGATATGCGACGCATTCCTTATTGTCGACCCCGAAACACCATCACAAAAGAAAAATAAGAATTCCCAAAGTTTAATATGGTAGATTTGCAAAACAATATTGTCACACAATACCGAGGTTTCTGGTGGCTATCTGAAAAAGAAAGTCAACGAGTGCCTGGAATTTTGACAAGATTCTCGGATGGTAGGATTATTCTTGATTTAATTGGTAGTTTTGATTCTGATGAGAATAATCCAATGGGTGATTGGACTTCAAATCTCAACGGAGAAAGAACAATATTAGGAATAGACGAAAATGCAAAACTGATTTCCCTTTGGGGACGTCGATTTGCTCCAAAACGGAATTTTGCAAGCACTTTTGCAATTGTGTCATATCGAGTAAGGGTTATGATGTATGGGAAGCATTGTAACAGCCTTACTGAAAAATATAATTACAGAATATTGGCCAAGATACCCGAGTTGTCCTACTGGTGCCTACCTAATCTGTTGAAAGAAAGCATCACTTATGATGTTGAGGAAAATCCCACAAGTGTTTCCATTCAACTGAACTTGAACAATGATATACTCAATCCCAGAGCGATTTCAGAGTTGGCAGACGGCACGGTATTGCGTTTATATGATGATGGGATATGCCAAACCGACGGAACTCTCCTTTCTCCGATAATCGAACAATATACGGTACTTGAGCTTTGGAATGGAAAAGGATTATCTCTATCTGAAAGTATCCATATTATCAAAAGGTTCGAGAAGTTTCTTTCCTTTGCGATGACCAAACAAGTATATCACAATGAAATAAAAATACAAGATCTTTCCAATCCTCAAACAAACCTCTCCGGGAAGATTTATTATAACTCATCTTTTGTCTATTTATCAGGAGATAAAGAGCAAAATAAAATAGTTCGGCCACCGCATTTCCTCTTTAACCACGATATTATTAAAGACGATTTCTCAGAAATAATACATCATTGGATATCAGAGGATAGTGAAACAGCGCCATTAACTGACCACCTAGTAGATAGTATTATTCCTAACACCAATAACATTAGCATTTATTTTCTTACAGTTATCCAGGCCATTGATGGTTATTGGCAAAGATACAGAGAAGACAACTACAATAAATCCAAAAAGAAAAACACATCAATAAATGAAATATTGAAGGTTCTGAGTTCCGAACTGACTTCTATTCCTTCGATGAACGAGTATTCGCTGGATATTGATGCAGCAGCTGATTCGAGAAACTATTACTCTCATTTATTGAAGAAATCATCCAAGGAACATATTCTTTATGGTGAGGACTTGTTGTCAATAACTGGTAAATTAAGGACTTTGTTGCTATTTTGTATATTGAAGGCGACAGGCTTCTCTGATAGGGCAATCAACAAAATTATAGAACAATACAAAGGAATATTTGTTTGAATTAATGGGAAAGATATAAGGGGAAATAAACACACAAATGGCAGGAGATTCTGCAAATTAATGATTATGATTACAAAAGAAGACATAAGAGCATTGCTCGATGATTTAGAAAGTGACCGAGTGGAAAGAACCGTATCAACCACTAACACCGACAAATTCGGCCAGGCTATTTGTGCCTTTGCCAACGATTTGCCGAATCATCAACAGCCTGGATATTTATTTCTTGGTGTAGAGGATGACGGGAAGGTAAAAGGAATTACTGTAACAGATGATTTGCTGAAGAATTTGGCTGCCATTCGCACAGATGGAAACATTCAGCCTCAGCCGTCGATGACAGTGGAAAAGGTTCCGTTGGAAGAGGGCGACATCGTGATGGTAAAAGTGGAACCTGCCGTATTTCCTCCTGTCAGATACAAGGGACGTATATGGATTAGAATAGGCCCCAGAAAGGGTGTCGCCAACGAAAATGACGAGCATATTCTAATGGAAAAACGACGCTCAAATGTGACATCTTTTGATTCGTCTTCATGTCTAAACGCAACGATTGACGATTTGGACTTGCAAAAGTTCAAGCACTATTATCTCCCCAAAGCCATGAATGACGAGGAATTGGAGTCAGACCGTCGAGATGTGAAACTCCAATTAAGTGCGTTTGGATTCTTTGATACCAGATACGACTGTCCGACAAATGCAGGAATGCTGTTTTTCGCCAAGAATCTCCGTCGCTTTATTCCTGGTGCGTATGTTCAATATGTGCGTTTTGCAGGGAAAGACCGTGCTGGAGATATTCTGACCGAACATGAGTTCAAAAGCAACCTTTGTACCATTTTGCCAGAATTGGATACTTTTATTAAGACAACTATTTCCACCCGACGCCCAATACCTGTCACTGCCTTGCAAGAAGAGCAAGTCGCAGATTACCCGGATTGGGCCACTCGCGAGCTTCTGATGAACGCCATCTGCCATAGAGACTATACAAGCAATGGCCCCATCCAATTCTATCAATACGATGACCGAATAGAGATAATGAATCATGGTGGTTTATATGGCAGGGCTAACGTCGATAATTTCCCGAATGTGAACGACTACCGGAATATAGTGGTTGCGGAAGCCATGAAAGTGCTTGGATTTGTGAATCGTCATAGCCGTGGCGTACTGCGAGTGCAAAAGGAACTGAAAGCTAATGAGAACGGAGATGCTATATATGACTTCTCATATCAGACTGCTGTCATGGTAACGGAAAACAAATCGCCACGAGCAGAACGGATGTTGAAAGAAGCCATAGCCAATGGACTTCTGATGGAGGATGGTCAAAAACAGTCAAATTTGGCAGAAAGCACCGATGAAAAACAGACAGATTTGTCTGTTTCAGAAGAAAAACAGACGCAAAAACAGACAAATTTGGCTGATTTTGATTTCCCAACGCTACTCGTTAAAAATGTTTACGAGACCATCAAAATGAACCGCAAGGCAAAATACTCTTGGCTTGCGGACAATCTCGGTGTTAGTGAACGAACAATTCAACGAGCCATTGATGAGTTAAAGAGATTGGGATATATCAGTTCGGAACATTCTAAAATCAAGGGTGAGTGGCAATTATTAAAATAATATAATATTTGTAAAGAATAATATTCTTTTTAGTATTTATGTGATACGATTTTACCACCTGTAATAAAATGGAACAATTGACGTTTCTTTAAAATGGAATCTGTGTAAGTGAATTATGTTTGACCAGTCATTTTCTGCCAAGAATATAGAAGTGGTTTTCAACACGGAAAATCGCAAGGGGCGTATTGACTATAGCCGGATGCCACAGCCATATATTGACCTTGTGACAGATATTCGTGCGTTCCAGGCAGAGATAGCAGACTATAATAGAAAAAAGAAGTCTGAGAGGGAAGATAAAGATAAGGCAGATTATGAACTGAATAAGAAACTAATTGACCAGTTACAAAAAGAGAAGCAAGAAGTACTCCAATCGGCATTCGAGACTTTGGAACAACAGATAAACAATCATCGGTTCTCCTTTACAATCAATGTTTCGGAATTTGATGGGAAGCAGTATTTCTCTATCAATAATGGGATTTGGGCGCAATTTTTTGCAATGAAGATTCTGCAACGTAACCTTGTACACCTGTTTAATGTTGAGATGGTGAACAGACACTCGGTGATGACAAATCTTAAATTACTGCTGAATACCCAAACACCTCTTTATATAATCAGAACTGACATTAGCGGTTTTTTCGAATCAATACCCCAGGAAAGATTGCTACGGCTGATTGACAGAAATTCTCTTTTAGGAACAAGGTCGAAGGGTATGATAAAACAGGTTTTTAAAGAATATGAAAAGATAAAGGACAAAGGGCGCGTTCCAGCAGATCAAGGTGTACCACGTGGTATTGCGATTAGCTCACCTTTGTCGGAAATCTATATGGACAGGCTTGATAAAATTATCAGGTCTAGACGTGAGGTTGTGTTTTACGCCCGATATGTGGATGACATCTTTATCATTCTATCATCATTGGGGGACGCAAAGAGCTTGAAGGATTATTATCAGGATTTGGTTGATCTGTTTTCACGATTTGGGCTTACCTTACAACCAGACGGTTCTGCCAAGTGTAAGTTGACTGATAAATTCTGCAAAGATTCTGGGGGAACGTTGAGTGAAGATTTTACATATCTTGGGTATCATCTATATTTGGCGAAGACGAAAAATGAGATGAGAACCGTATTTGGTCTATCTGATCGAAGAAAACAAACTCTGAAAGAGCGTATGGACCATTGCTTTGATCATTTCGCCGAATTGGTGAAAGTAAATCCAACCCAAGCCCGTCATGATTTGGTGGATGGCCTTAATATTATCAGCGGTAATATTCGGTTGAGCAAGGCTAAGAGTGGTGTGAAAGTGGGCTTCTTCTATAATAATGATCTGCTTGACAGAGAGGAGGATTTTACGGAGATACAAAACCACCTGAATTCTAAAGTGCCGGCAATACCTGCAAATCTTTTAGGAGGTGGCACGGATAAGACAAAATACGAAACCCACTTGGCCGGTTGTTTACGGAAAATAGATTTCAAGGATAGATGGGAAAAGCGTAAGATGTTTGATATAGGTGTTGAACGCTTAAAAAGTATTGAGCGATGGCTGTAAAGAGACGCAAGGTAAGACTAAGATACAAGGAAGAACGCGTTCTCTTTTCAGACGTGTTGCCATATGAGCTTCCTGTGATATTCTCGAACCGCTATTTCTATCGCTACCTGTTGGAGTGCGGAGTAAAGATACGCAACGGGAAACTGGAGTATGGTACCAATATGCCAGCCGGTGCAAAGCAGATTCTGTATCTGATATTCGGATGCAATAATGAAAACGAACTTCATAATTGGAAGGCTGTAGATAGCTCGAAAAGTACGATACCTTTCTGCTATCAGATATTGCACAAACCAACTAAGGCAAGGACTCTGACCGTAATACATCCAGCCAATCAGATAGAGGTTGTGAGTTTCTATGAGAAATACAAGTCCTTGATGCTATACTATTGTGGACGCGATGAGTTCTCATTGCGGCATCCCAAGAAGGTTGCATGTTATTTCTACTATCGTGATAGGTTGCATAACAGGTTGTTGGGGAAGAAAGCTGACCATATTGAACTTTTCTTCAACGAATATGAGAATCTGAAAAGTTATTTCAGCTATGGTAGTTATACTCACATTCACAAGTTCTACGAGGATTACCTCTATCAGCAGGCTGAAAAGAAGTTTGATAAGCTGTTGAAATTCGACATCCAGAGTTGCTTTGACAGCATCTATACTCACTCAATAGCCTGGGCTACCAATAGTGGCCGTGACATATACAAGCGAACATTCAAGGGTAAGAATGACGGAACCTTCGGATTTGCTTTTGATTTGCTGATGCAGCGAATGAACTATGGAGAAACCAATGGCATTGTGATAGGGCCAGAATTCTCACGTATTTTCTCCGAGATTATCCTACAGCAAGTGGATACCTGTGTGAAACGCAGACTGTTGAAACTTGGATATAAACCCAATACAGATTATCTATGCTATCGCTATGTGGACGACTATTTCTTCTTTTACTCTGACCAGAAGGTTAAGGAAGAAGCCATGATGGCTTTTATGGAAGAATTGAGAGAGTACAAACTTTCAATCAGTGAAAGCAAAACCCAGGAATACAGTCATCCGTTTATCACAGAGATTACTATAGCAAAGCAAGGAATAGACCGACTGATTACAGAATACCTTTCGTATCATGATGGTAATGACATTGTTATAGAAAATGAAGATGATGAGTTGACGGATGGCGACAATGTAGAAGATGTGCTAAATGAGGAAATAGATATTGACAAACTTCAAAAAACGCTTGACAATAAGGATCGGCTGTTCTTTAAGTCGAATCATTTCATAGCCAAGTACAAGGCCATCATTTGGGCCGCAAAAGTAGAAAATAGGGATGTGGTGAATTATACCTTAGCACGTATAGAAAGGAAGATACTTTCGGTACTAAACCGCTTTGACAAGGATTTCAAACGCCTATCTGCGGCCTTGAACGAGGGTGTTATGATGGATGAGTGTGCTAAAAAGAAGAATCGGATGGAAGTTATGCTTGCTGACTATCTGGTTCAGGTATGTGATTTGGTTTTCTTCCTCTATTCTGACTGTAAGCGGATCAACACCACACTGAAAGTGATGAATATTTTGAATAAAATCATCATCTATTTAGAGAACGACTATAAGCGAAAAGACAAACCCGATTTGCAGAGGTTTACTAATGTGATTCGTGATGTGGTATTCCGTGATATACAGAAAGAGATAGAACAGGTGTTCCGCATATCAAGATATAATGAGCAAACGCCATTAGAAAGCCTTTTTTTGCTGATAACGATGAAATCGTTGAGGAATAAGTTCTGCATCAATCAAGATATACTTGACCAGTATTTGGGTGTGAAATATGATGGTATGAAACTGAAGAAGGACGAAGTTCAGCCGGATATGAACGCCTTGGTATTCATTTTACTATTATATTACTACGGTAATTCTGACCGATACAAGAAGCAACGCTATGCCTTGATAGAGCTGTTAACGAAGAGGTTTAGAAGAGATGGGGCGGATTTAAGCAGAAAGCAGAGCGAACTTATCATTTTACTCCTGGATTTGCTGGCATGTCCATTCTTACGTCATAGAGACCGAAGAGACATGTGTGCGGCAATGGGGGTGGATGATGCTGCTCAAACAGAAATAGAAAACTATCTTAAAAAGAGAAAATACATGTTCACTCGTTGGACGAATGTAAATCTGACAAAAGAGCTGGGGGCAAAGGTAAGTCTGGAGGTATACTCATAGATTTGTTTTTTAGCCCGTAGCAATAGGTGCAGGGTGCAAGCTTCAAGAACACAACACACATAACCCTGCATATTCCTCGCGGAGGATCTTTAGTCGGACAGGAACTGGAGCTTGTTCCTGTTCTCTTTTTTTTGCTAATTCATCACAAAAAAGGGTGCCCTATTTTATGTGGAAGAGCATGATCGTAACACGATGGCGAAATATTGGTATAATGCAAATTTATCATTATGAGTTAATTATGCTTCATAAACATCAAAACACAATGTTTTATTATTGAAACATATTGTCGTTATCGGTAAAATTACGATAACTCCTATTAATCAACTATTACCTGCTCTTTTCTATGCATAATGGCAATAGTACATGAAAATGAATTGAAATTTAATATACAATAAATCAGACACCTTGAATGCAAATTGAAAAAAATTGCATGGTTTTTGAATTTTTGACCACAAGGTTACTATATTAGTTTGAGAAAAGAAAAAGATTATAAAACTAATATAATAACCACTTAAAATTCAAATTTATGGGTAAAAAAATTATTAAAAAATCAATCGATGGTTATTGCGAAGGCAAAACAACATGGTCTATCCTGTATCAGGATGGTGACAAATACTACCTTTGGAAGAGGTGGGCTGACTGCGAATGCGAACACATAGATGCTCCAGAGAACATAAATCTGGAAGAAGCAAAGTTCGGCAAGTTGTATGAGCTATGTGAAGAATCCAATATGGATAAGATTGTACGATATCTCGAAGAAGAGCATGGACTGGCTATTGATTCTTTAAAAAGAAAGAGAATCAATGACATACTGTTGAACTATAATGACTTCAGTCATCCAGAAGAGAAGATAGAGGAGTACCTTACTCATATCACCATTGAAAAGGATTGGGATACCTTCTATAAAGATTTGTCTGAGGAAGTTCGTTATTATGATGACGATCTTTGCTGGTGGGTGGAAGATGCCGACGAGTTCATCAATGACGATAAAAATGCTGATACCGAAGAGAAAAAGCTATTCACTGAAATGTGGAAGAATGACACATTCCACGGTGAGCAATGTGAGGTGTATCCTCATGTCGGTTGTGAAAGTTTTAGTTCATATGTTTTGAACGGCAAGACCTGTAGGGCAACCCTGGATGAAAATGGGGATAAAAAGGTAGAGCGTTTTATACCAACAATTTATTACAATAGCAAGGAGGGACAACAGATGACCGAACTTGAATCTTTGATAAAAAAACACAACGGAGAGTGTTCGGACGGAATAACTTGCCTAATATATGGTGAGCCCGACACCGGTAAATATATGTCGGTACACCAACTTGCACGCAGGAGCGGCCGCCCTTTGATAAGTGCCCGATGGTGTTGGCCGTTATACTGTTCGGATCCTGAAACCATAGAATGGTTATGTAATGGGGGTGGCAAGTCATTCTTTAATGCCTATCATACACAATACAAAGATAATGATGTTCCAATACTATTTCTTGACCATATAGACAGTCTTTTAAAGGATTGTCCTCAAAGGGACATCATTCAAGAACTACTACGTCAGGAACTTGAACATTTCAACGGAATCCTCATTGCCACTGCCACACAACTTGATAGTATAGATGAGAATCTTCTTCAACTGTTCAAACACAAAATATGTCTTGAAAAGCCCAATACAGAAACAAGGGAAATGATATGGCATAATCGCGTTCCTGTACTGACCGAGCAAGAAGTCAAAAGATTTGCCGAACATGAATTGGACGGAAGACAAATTGCTAGTATATGCGACCACTTTTCTTGGCTAACCGTTGAATTGTCAAATATATACAAATATCTCTATACATTAGTGGAGGAAACCATAAATCCACCCGATCCTGATTCGGTTGTCGATTTCCCTTTTTAATCAACATCATATAGCAGAAGCCCGAAATGGTATGTCCGTTTCGGGCTTTATTTGTCCTATCCACAGCATTTTAGCAAACATTCACTAACAGGCCTTTTTCCATACTATTGGTTCGCAAACGCATATGGGTTTTAGTATTTTTCTGTCATTTTTTTTTGATTTTTTTTGGCTTCGATACTATATTAATGAGGTAGTTTATTTAAGTCTAACAAAATTCAAATACAATGAAGGATAAATGTATAATTTTGAGCAGGGTGTCAACCATAGTACAAGATCTGAATCAGCAAACTGAGGAGGTAAAAAAACAAGCACTTGCAGATGGTTACACTGAAATTATAATAATAGAAGACAAGGAATCAGCAGTCAAACTGGATGAAGAATCACGACTTGGTCTTTCTAAATTAAAAAGTTTGATTATTGCAGATAAGACAATTAAATGTGTTTATGCATATGAACTTTCCCGAATCGGTCGAAGACCCGAAGTGAACTATAGTATTAGAGATTTCTTGAAGGATAATAAAGTGCAACTTATTGTTCTAAAACCATATATAAAACTATTCAATGATGATTTTTCTGTCAATGAGACTTCAAACATGATTTTTTCTATTTTTAATTCTCTGGCGGAAAATGAAGGATACTTAAGGAAAGAAAGAACTTCCAGAGGTCGAAAAGCAGCTAAACTCAAAGGTAGATATATCGGAGGGCCTGTAATGACCGGATACAAGATCGGTGAAGGGAAAATGATAGAAATAGATCAAGAGAAGGCAGAAATAGTTAGAAATATTTTTGCATGGTATATTAGTGGTGAGAAGTCCACAAGACAGATTGCCAAGGAACTCTATGAAATGGGTATTATAAAAGCCCAGCATTACAAAAGTGCCGCAGGATGCATCATTCATATTTTGAGGAATAAACGATATACTGGCGCACCAGACAAAGATGGAGTTTGCTATGAGCCAATAATATCTGAAGAAATATGGAACCGTGCTCAAATAAAGATAAAAGAAAACATAAAGGGGCATCGTAAAATGGTTAAATACAATGTACTGCTAAGGGGAATAATCAAATGCAAACACGGGAATATGACAAATAGAAAAAGCGTTTATAGCTATTTGTGTACAAAAACCGATGGCTCACCAGGGACGTTTGTTAACATAGATCAAAAGTTTCTTGATAATGTGGTATGGAAGGAATTAGTCAATCGAGCGGAAGGTCAAATGGGAGAAGAACGTAGAGAATCGACGTTGAGGAATATTGAAAGAGAATTGTTTGTCTTAGATGAGAAAATTGCTGCATCAGCTTCGAAATTTTTAATGCTTGAAAAAAAAGAAGAAAAGGTTAACCGGCGTATCATTGAAGGGAAGATGAAGGAAGATATCGGTGACAATCTACTGCAAGAAATATACGATCAACGTTGTCAATTAGAAGAAGATACACGAAAATGGAAATTAGACAAAGCAAATCTGTTGACCTACAGGGTATTTCTTTCAAGTGGGGTCGGGTCTTTTTTGAATTACAGTGACATTACAGATGATGAAGAGAAGATAAAGATAATTAGAAGGGAGATCAAGCAGGTATTTGTAGATAAGGAACCCCAAAGGGCGGTACATCATGGAACAGTAACGATTACATGGAGTGATGGAGTAGTAGAAACTTATCTGTACAATAGTCATAAAAAAACATTCTCCAAAAAAGAATAATGGCTTTATATCATGTTGGATATTACGAAACGGACAATAAATAGGCTATTAGTCCGTTTTTTTTTATATGTCCGATTATAATACAAATAATGTTGAATATCATCCATTGCATCCGTTTCTGCCACTCAATGCAAGGTTGTTGATGCTTGGTAGTTTTCCACCACCAAAGAGACGTTGGTGCGTGGATTTTTATTATCCAAATAAATCAAATCAGATGTGGTTGATTTTTGGTGAATTGTTTTATGGAGACAGCCAACGCTTTGTGAATGGTGCAGACAAGTCATTTAAGAAAAATGATATAATAGAACTTTTAGAAGAAAAAGGCATTGCTATTTATGATACTGCCAAGGCCGTGCGTCGTCTCAGCGGCAATGCATCGGACAAAGATTTGCAAATCGTAGAAAAAACAGATATTTCCGCACTTCTATCCCAAATTCCTCTTTGTCACAACATTGTTTGTACGGGGCAGAAAAGTTTTTCAGCTCTAACAGAGGAATATGGTGTCTCCACTCCAGCAATGGGACGATTCAACACATTCTCAATAAATGGTATTTCATGTAATCTATGGAGAATGCCATCATCATCAAGGGCATATCCAATGAAACTACAAGAAAAGACTGAATATTATCGCCATATGATGCTTCAGATTGGGTTGTTGAATGAATAGGTTTCTTGACATTAGAGTAAAACACACCAACATGATGTGGGAAATTTTCGGGCTGCAGTTCTATGGCGATTCGCAGCGGCTGGTGGACGCTCCGAACAAGACCTTCCGCATGGAGGACATCAAGGCCTTGCTTGAGGAACGCGGCATCGCCATCTTCGACACCGCCTGCGCCGTGCGCCGCCTCAGCGGCAACGCCTCCGACAAAGACCTCGAAATCGTCGAGAAAACCGACATCCCGGCACTGCTGGCGCAGATACCGTTATGCCATGATATCGTCTGCACCGGGCAGAAGAGTTTCTCCGTCCTCACAGACGATTACGGCGTTCCTATTCCCGCGATGGGCACCTACAACAAGTTCGCCATTGCCGGCCGGAAGATGCGCCTCTGGCGCATGCCCTCCTCCTCGCGCGCCTACCCCATGAAGCTGGAGGAGAAAGCCAAGTATTATCGAGATATGATGAAACAAATAGGAATCGTTGACGCATGAAAGCATTGATACTCATACAAGGAGCCAGCCAACAGGCTGTGGAAACGGAGATAAAGAGGGAGGTTCACCTGTTAGGCGGTGACAACGACAGCATCACTTCGTTGCAGCTGTTCGCCACCCGGCAGGCCGACACCTTCGCCCTGAAACCCAACAGACTCTCTGAAAGTGGAGACTTCATCGGCCTTTGTATTGCCTTAACCGGCGCTTTCGACAATTACAAGGGGGTGCATATTGATGCCTGGATCCAGTTCGACAAAGAAACCTCCCATTCCCCTGAGCTGCCCTCCGGCAAGATGCTCTATGTCGACTTCGACTATCCGGGACATGACTTCTTTTACCTCGTCGACCCCAAAGGCCAGCGATGGGAACTCCTCGACCATACCGACGAGGAGACCGGCGCTGAAATTCTCCGAGCCGAAATCACAGGCACCGCTACCTACCGGCCCTACCCCAAGATGCAGCTCAACCCGTTAGGACGACGCATTGAGTTTGGGGAACAAAGCCGTCGGCGAGACTTCCGCAATCTCTGGTGGTGGTTGGCCGGCAAGGGGATGATTACCTTGCTGATTGTTGTTGTCTTCTGCGTCTTGGCCATCCTTGGCATTTGTGCCGCATGGGACTTCAGCGGGACGCTGTTGCCGTTCTCGCTGCCAAGCTGGCTGCCCTACGTTGTGTTTGCGTCTGCAGGATTCGTCCTTGCAGTGCTCCTCGTCATCTTCAAAGACTTCAACTTCTGGGAACACTTCTGGGGACTTTTCTTCTTCAGCACCATAGCGGCGGCGCTGGCGATTGGCGTGATTATGACTTTGGTCTTTTCGGTCAACTGGTGGTTCGAGTCGTCCGAGCCGGTATATGGCAGCGGTGTCGTGACTGAAGTGGAAGCCAAAGGCAAGAGCGGCGAGGAACCAAATTACAGCTATCACGTCGATGTCGACACGCCCGATAAAGGCACGATATTTATCCGTATGTACCACGACGGTAGCTATAAATTAGGCGACTCGGTCACCATCGTCTTCCACCGGGGGCTCTTCGGTTTGTATCACGCAGAAAAACTCAAACACCGATGACCCCGTTGCTCGTATACTACCTCCTCGCCGTCAACCTGGCGACATTCATCGCTTACGGCATCGACAAGCTCAAAGCACGCCGCAACGGTGGCCGCGGTTCCCGCCAACAGACACGCCGCATCCCCGAGGCCTCACTGCTACTCCTCGCCGCCCTTGGCAGCTGCCGCTTTGCCACGATATCGTCTGCACCGGACAAAAGAGTTTTTCGGTGCTGTCGGAAGACTATGGCGTGAGTGTCCCTAACATGGGAAGCCACACGCCATTTGAAATAGCGGGACGTGCCATGCGACTATGGAGGATGCCCTCATAGTCACGCGCCTTCCCCATGAAATTGGAAGCCAAAGCCAGCTATTACAGCTCATTGATGAAAGCAGTGGGCATCGCAATGTAGCAAGCAGTTTGGCCACAGACGGAAAAACCGCGTTCTCATTCCCCAGCCGTCCACAGCAACGGCAACAAAAAAAGGGCACACCTGCCCATACAATAAACTCGCGGAGACATCGTTACACTACGAAAAAGGGCAAAGTGACCTTCGATCAGAATACCATTCACAATTGAATACCAAATACATCGCACAATCATGATCAACCTTACAGAGATTTTCAGCACTTTTCTGGTGATGTTCGCCATCATCGATATCACAGGTTCCATCCCCATTTTTGTCTCCATGCGCGACAAGGGAGCCAAAATCAAACCCTTTCAGGCCACCTTTGCAGCACTGGTGCTCTTCATCGGCTTCTATTTTTTGGGCGACGCGCTGCTGCATCTGTTTAGCATCGACATGCCCTCGTTTGCCGTCGCCGGCTCGGTAGTGCTCTTCATCCTGGCCTTCGAAATGATTCTGGGACGCGACATCATCAAGAACGAACCCACCTCGTCGGGTGCCAGCATCGTGCCCATCGCCTTCCCCCTCATCGCCGGTCCGGGAGCCATCACCGCTTTCATCTCACTCCACGCCGAATACGAAACGATGAACATTATGATAGGCCTGGCCCTCAACATTGTCATCGACTTCGTTGTGCTGCGCTACCTCGACAAGATCACCCACTGGCTCGGCGCCGACATCATCTACGTGCTGCGCAAATTCTTCGGTGTCATCCTCCTCGCCATGGCTGTCAAGCTCTTCGCCGGCAACCTGCCGATGGTGTTCGCCCTGAAATAGTCTTCACATCCAAAACCTCATATAGACATCAACTTGTCTATGCGACAAAACAATAGCAAACAATGCAACGGCATCGAGCAACCCTTGTGCCGTATCTGCCAACGACAACACCAACAATTTAGATGACCTAACTATCCATCAAACCGCCTCGTGTCAATATAAACGCCAAGGGTGCAAGCTTTTGGAAACAGATCGGCATGATCGTTATCGGTACCACCATCTCGATTGTTTTCACACTGATGGCTGCCAAACTCACCGAAAACCGCCAACGCACCAAAGACCGCCGGGGCGTCTGAAGGTGGAAGCCACCTTCGACGGTGAACCTTATCGCGGCAGCGTGGTCAACATGGGCGTCAAGGACGCCGACGGACGCATCTGCTACATCATCGGCATCACCAAGGCCATCCGCAAGCGGATTGGCAAAACATTTGGCGAACAGGTGGAGGTGACGCTGCAGCCCCTAGCAATCAAATAAGCGGCACTCAGAGCTTTTCTGCAATCAAAGCTTGTCGTGATGGCATTCGAGCTGCCCGCTCGAAATCGTTATTTTTTTACAAATTCCACACGACGATTCTTCGCACGGCCCTCCTCAGAGGTGTTGGGTGCGATGGGCGAGTGCGAGCCTTTGCCCACAGCCGTGAGCCGCGACTGGTCGATGCCTTGTTTCACCAGAGCGGCGACGATGGCTTCGGCGCGTTTCTGGCTTAGCGGGTCGTTGACGGCATCGCTGCCTGTGTTGTCGCAGTGGCCCTGCACCTCAAAGTTGAGGTCAGCGTGCTCCTGCATTAGCTTGGCCACGCGGTTTATCTCCACAATGGATTCGGGCTTCAGGTCGGCCTTGCCGGTCTCGAAGGTGATGGCGTAGGTCACAATCTTGCCATCGGTGGTCAGACGGTCGTAGAGCGGCACGGCGCCTTTGGCGATGCGTACGTTGCTCAAACCCGTGTAGCGATAGGCGGCACCGCTGGTGAAAAAGAGGTAGCCCGGAGCCTTCATTGTCGGCACGTTGATCATGCGCACTCCGTTCACGTAACCCTTGAAAGCCCTCTTGTTGAACGAGAAGGCGAAGTGGTTCCACTTGCCGGCAACTACAGGGTTGTCCTTCTCCAAGTAGTCGCTATTTCCCGGACTCAATCCAAGCATCTTCTCGCCAGAGGCAGAGGAGCTCCCGTCTGGTTTCAGCAGGTTCCACGAAAGATTGCACGAGCCGTCTTCCCTGTACCAGAAGCGAACATAGCTCTCGACGTTGTAGTAGCTTTCGTCGCCGCGGTCGCCGAAATAGATGTTCATTTCGAGCATCGAACCATCCTCATCATTAATCGGTGCCACGTAGAGGTCGAACTCCACCGTGAACACCTCAGGAAGCCAATCCCATTTCTCTTTCATCAGCGGCATCACCTGCCCCAGCCCGTTATCAGTGAACGCCAGCACATTGCGACCCTGCTGCTGAGCCGACTCCGCATAGCCGTCAAGCAGGTCCCATCGCAGCGGAAACTCGCCAATTTTCTCTCTTTCAAAGTTGTCCTCGAAGATTATTTCGTCGCCGGGGACGAAATCAGTCTTTGCATAGTTGGATTCTTGGGCCTTTGTGGTCATTCCGACCAACAGTAGCAATGCTGCCGCCAATAGTGTTTTCTTCATAATGATGTGCTTTGTTGATTATATTTGTTTGCTTTATTTCGATTTGCAAAGATACGAACATCTTTTGACATAATAACAAAAAAGAGCCTGCAGAGGCTCTTTTTAACATTTCAACAGCAGGAGGCTGAAGGCTTCAGATGTCTCTTTTTTTCAGAGCCTTTTCCGCCAAGCGCATGGCAAGCAGGGCGACAGGGAAGGTTAGCAGCATCATACCGACGAGCACGGGTATGTTGTCGATGACAGGCAGCATCAGTTGATCGTAGCCCTCAGGCATCTCCTCGACGGCAGCGGCCAGCGAGCCTTCGGTGTCGGTCCACCAATGAATCGTGTAGGCGAAAAACGAATAGGCGAACGGCAAGAAACTCCAACGGACGCACTTCAGGGTATCGTTGCTTTTCGCTTTGCGGATGATTTCTGCCAATGCCGTCAGAAGCACTATCCCGACAACGAAGGCCACATCTGCTTCGCCAGCAATCAAGAACAGAACCAGGATAAAGCCATTGAGAACCGTGGCAGCACCAAAGCGCTGAAGCAAGGTGCAGGTGTAAAGATAGATGAATGCCGTCAGCAGGGGCAGCAATGCACCGATATAGGCGTAGCACGCGGGATGGATGGCTCCACTGGCGGCGCCGAGAATGAACGTGGCAAGATAAGCTACTGCCATCAGAATGATTTTGAGATTTTTTTTCATATAAATCATTTTTTTATAAGTGAATATGTTATTTTGTAATATGTTGCAAAATTACCCTTGCCGTTTCGCCCCTACAATCCCTATTATTGATGATTTGCAGCCGTTGCAGTGCTAGTTCTAAGCGTTCGGATGTGCGTAACCACCACATTTCCTGACTTTACGATGGTTATCTTTTACCCTATGCGGCCCAATGCGGAAGCTGACCATATGGCATAGGGGATTTCTGCGCCATTGATCCGGAAAAAAAGCTTGATTTTTGAATTTTCCTTGCTGAAAAAATTTGATTTTTGTAACTTTTTTGATGATGTATGCAAATTTTATTTTACTATATATCAAATATGTATAAAACATTTTTCAAATAATTTTAGTTTATATCATAAACTTGTTTATATTTGCATCGTGATTCTTGATAAAGTTGCGCAACAAGGGAAAGCATCACAATGAAATTTAAACCATGTTGAACAATCAAACATCAAAAAGAAATGGAAACAAACAAAGAAATGACAGCAGAGGAAAGCCTGTCGCTCATCACCGAAACGCTCAACAGCAGTCGCAAAGAGATTACGCGCCGCAGCGCGAGGTACTACCTCATGTGGGGTACGTTGCTTACGGTTTTATCATTAATAATCTACTTCCTGTGGAAACAGACAGATAGCGCCGTTTGGAATTGTCTGTGGTTTGCCATGCCCGTGATAGGTTGGATTGTGGAAAGGGCGCTACGTGGGAAAGACGAGTCAGACAACATCCAAAACGACGTGAGCCGCATTACCGGCGGCATCTGGGCCACCTTCGGCGTTTTTGCCTGCGCGGTGGCGGCCTTCACGCTTGCCTATTCCTATGTTAGCGACGGTGCCCTTGAACTTGGCAGAACCATACGCGCTATGGTGTCGGTTGCAAGTCTCACGGCCGAGATTGTGCTGCTGTTCGGCTTGGCCGAAAGCGCCTGCGGCGTGGCGCTGAAGAACTGGGCCATGAAGATTGCCGGATTTGTGACGGGCATCGGCGGCTTGGCCATCTACTACATTACCGGTGCCAACGAGGAGCAGTTGTTCATCTTCACCTTCGCCGGGCTGGTGCTGGTGGCCACAGGACTGGTTATCAAACAACAATACAAGTAAGCCATGCTACCCAAATTAGATCCGCTTTTGCACTCGGAGCTGCGGCTGGCCATCATGTCGCTGCTGGCCGGCGTGGAGGAGGCCGACTTCAGCTACCTGAAGGAGCAGACTGGCGCCACATCGGGCAACCTGAGTGTGCAGATAGACAAACTGGCCGAAGCTGGCTACATAGCCGTTGAAAAAGGCTTCAAAGGCAAGATGCCCCGCACCGTCTGCCGCCTCACCCCCCAAGGTACCGAAGCCTTCCGCGCCTACGTCAAAGCGCTGAAGAAATACATCGCCGCCGGGAAATAACGTGCGCGACTTTCCATCCAGCATATACTGGGGCCGGAAAGTCGCGCATTGCCCATATCGGTGTACACAACAATAATAAGACGAAACACAAGTTCACGGCCAGCAGCAGAACGCGGCATCGGCTTGACCTGACACCCCGGCCACCTATTGTCCGGCGGCACCGCCACGGGCCTGATACTCAAGGTCGAGCTTGCCGATGCGCCAGGTGATGCCGAAGGTGACATAGCGCGATCGGGAGTGTCTTGAACTGGAGGAGGCATAGGTGGGGGCTTCCACATTCTCGCTGTAAAGGTTGTTGTCGAGCTGGTCGCTGACGCTGGCGCGCAACGAGAGCCGTCCGTCGAGCAGCGTGGCCGACGCTCCAAGTCCAACCGACAATGCACTCTCCCGCTGTGAATAAAGGTCCAGCGTAGGGTTGCCATAGCTGATGTTGGCGTCGAGGTTCACCAGTTTGGCCACCTTGGCCCAGAGGCGGGTATAGAGTGTCCACGAGAAACGTTCCTGCCAGGCCTCGCCCTCGACATGATAGCCCTGCTGGAAGAGACTGGCATTGAGGCTGATGCTTGTCCATGCCGCGGGACGGTAGGTGAAGTTGGCGTCGGCACCGGCCTTGTAGGAAGAGGCGATGTTGAAAGGCATGGAGTAGGTGATGACGCGCCCAAGGTATTCGTCGGCATAGGGAGTGGAGGCGGTGACGCTCTCGATGCCTCCGGAAGTGTAGCTGGCATAGGCCTCAACGCCCATATTGCCAATCTTCTGGAAGTAGCGGTTCCAGCTGAGTGAGGCCTTCTCGGTGTAGGAGTCGTGGAGGCCGCGGTTGCCGATGCTGTAGCTGTCGTCGGAATATGTCCGCGAGCGGGTAAGCTCTGTGCCGGAGGGATGGGTCACCGAGTGGCTGGCGTTGAAGCGGAAATAGTGCATCGTGGGGGTGCGGTAGGTGATGCCGATTGAGGGTTCGACGTCGAAGAATCGGAAGGCGGTGTCGTCGGGGAAGAGGCCGCGGTTGTCGATACGAAGCCAGTCGTGCGAGGCATGCAGGTCGGCACTGAGGGTGACCTGTTCCCACTCATGGCGCCAAGAGAGGGTAGCATAGAGGCTGCGGGAGTGGTAGTCGCTCAGGTAGTTGCGCAACGTGTCGGACAGCCCGGCAGCGAGAAGGACGTGGCGGTCGCGATGGGTGTTGCCGTAAGGGCGGCTGCCGAGGCGCATTGACAGTTCGTCGCGGGGTCCGAGGGGTCTGTTATAGCGCAGCGAGAGGTCGACGGTGTTGCGGTTATAGTGATTGTCGTTGGTTCGGTCGAAGGGTTGCAGGAGGAGGGCGGCGGGGTCGCCCTCGGCAAGGGTGACGAGGCGTTGGCTCTCGTTGTGTCTGCCGCTGAACAGATAGTTCCACGTCCCGCCCAGGGTGATGTTGTGTCCCTTGCGGCCGGGCAGGCGGCGCTTGATGTCGAAGTTGGTGAATCCGTTGACACTAAAGTATCGGCTGACGGAGGTGTCGCGGTAGCGGTAGTGGGTGGTGTCGGGCCGATAGTCCCACTGCTCGCAGCGGTTGCCGTAGCGGTCGTTGTACCCCCCCCCGCAACATATTCCACGACATGAGGTTGAAGTCGGTGACTGAGTCGATCTTGTAACCGATGTTGATATTATTGTTCCCGTAATAGCTCGACCCGTCGGAGGTGCTACGGTAAACATGTCGGCTGGTGGTGTCGGCGCCGGAGGTGAGTGTGTGGCTGCCGTGGCTGTCATTGACAAAATGGCTGCGACTGCCGGCCAGGTGGAAGGAGAACTTCAGGCGGTCGGTGTTGCGCACACAGCTGAACCACGGCGAATAGTAGGGGCGCGTGTTGCCGCTGAGGCCGAGAATGAGCAGCTGCGAGGTGCGCAGACGTGTCGAGGTGACGATGTTGAGGATATGGTGTCCTTCGGCCACCATGTATTTGGCCGAAGGGTTCTTGATGACCTCCACACGGGCCAGCGCTTCGGCAGGCATGCTCTCAAAAAAGGCTTTCAGGGTGGGTCCGTTCATGCCGGTGGGACTGCCGTTGAGCCACACGTCGATGTGGTCCGAGCCGCGCATCGAGAGGTTCCCTTCCTCGTCGATCTGCACAGAGGGTGCATTGCGGATGGCGTCCCAGGCGGTGAGGCCACGCACCGTCTCGTCGTTCTCCACGTTGTAGTTCACCACCTCGCCGGTCATGCTGTAGACGGGCTTCGGAGCCGAGACGCTGATGGTCTTCAGCTGAATCATCTTCATTCGGGCATCGATGCTGTCGAGCCGCGCCTGGGCAATGCTGTCGGCGGTTTGGGCATGGAGCACCCCTGCGGCCATCATCACGGCCGCGAAAAACAAATGTCGCTTCATAAGTAATTAATGTGTCAGAATTCGGTTGCCATCATGTGCTTGGAAATCTTCCAGGCCTCCTTTTCGTCCCTGATCATGAATGCCAGCACCACCATGCGGTCGGAGGGACAGTAGATGGTGTAATACCCCCTGTCACCGGGCAGTCCGTCGGCATTGAAAATGACCAGATGTTTGCGTTCTTTCACTATCCTGGCGACGGAATCGGCAAGCGATGAAGTGGCCGACTGCTCCTGCGGCTGAATCTGGCTGACAGTTCCTTTGATGCTTTTCCGGCGTGGGCTGTAAGGCAGCCTGCGCAACTCGCTGAGCATCGAGCGGTAGACGGCCGTGTCGTCGGTCTGCAGCAGGGTGACGCACACGCTGTCGCCACTCGTCAGGGGGTAGCGGTCGACGCAGTAGGCCTGCACACCAGGACGGTCGGCAAAATGCTTGTAGAGAGCCGTCTGGCCACTGGCGGCAATGGCTGTCGCCAGCAAGAGGGCAATAAAAACGATGCGTTTCATAGGGCTTTTATTTCTTTTATATGGTTGATATTGCTGTCAATCAGGGCCAGCACGTCGTCGAGGTCGCAGTGGTTGTTGCAATAGATGCCCGGTGTCGACACGGCGGCCTGCACCTTGCTGTCGTGCGGCCACAGCACCAAAAGCAGCACGGCTGCGGCAGCAGCTATCGACGGCACGGCAATGCGCCAAACAGCACGGCGGACGGTACGACGCTCACTATTGAGCCGCACGGCATTGTTGTTGTGGATTCTCTCTATCAGTTCGTCGCTATTCATATCTCATTCAATTGTTTCAGTTTCTCTTTGATACGCCCGATGCGCGTGGTGACGTTGGTTCGGCTGGAGCCCAGCAGGCGGGCAATCTCGTTGCTGGCGAAGCCGTCGAGGTAGAGGCCGATGAGCCGCTGGTCGCCCATCGGCAATTGGGCTATCAGTGCCTTCAGATGTGCCGACTGCTCCTGCAAGTCGGTGTCGTCGGGCAGGTCGAAATCGACGAGCGGGAGCGTCTCAACCTGTCGTTTCCTACGTCGTCGCCAGCTGATGGCGGTGTTCAGCGCCACACGGTACACCCACGTGATAGCCTTATGTTCAGGACGGTAGCGCTTCCACCCGCGCCACAGGTTGAGCAGCACCTCCTGCCGCAGGTCCTCGCGGTCCTCGACTGAAGAACAGAACGAGCGGCAAATGCTGCCGATGGCCGCACCATGCTGCTCAATCAGTTCCACAAAGGGATGCTCATCCTTTTCATCATCAGCTTTCATACCCTTATTAAACGTCCATCACCGACAAAATGTCACACCGGTGAGAAAAAAAAGCATCTTTTCATCCCCACAAACATCCTAATCAAACAATGAATCAACAACTCACGCCCAATATCCGCCACAACGGCACGATGCACACACAGATTGTATTATACTGCCTTCTGGTCATCAACCTGCTGACCTTCATAGCCTACGGCCACGACAAGTGGAAGGCACTGCATCCGCGAACCGTCTGCCGCGTTACGCCGCAGGGCACCGAGGCTTTCCGCTGCTACATCAAAGCATTGAAGAAATACCTGTCGGCAGGGAAAAGTTGAGAAATACTGACAATAAAGTCGCCGACTCTACGTAATTTAATAACTAATAGAAAGAAAGCAAAAAACTTTAAAATCACTAAACTTACTAATTATATGAAAAGAATTGTTTTTTCGTTACTTACGGCGTTGATATGTCTTAATTTCACGGGCTGTGAGCCTGAATTCACACACGAAGGCTACACGGAACCAAATCTGGAAGGCACTCTGCCCTCGACATTCAGTGTTGCCGAAGGCAAAATGATTTATTTCTCTAAAGGCAACTTGCAGTACACTACCCAAGGAACCCACCAGACGCAGGACAGTACGGCAGCCAACGGCACATTCCGCTTTGCTGAGCACCAGTACGACTATCTTGGTGAGGCCAATGCCCAGGTGTCGGCCACCAACGAGGGATGGATTGACCTGCTTTGCTGGGGCAGTAGCGGATGGCAAGTGGAACCGTGGTCGGAGAAGGACGGCAACTACGACATAGAGAGTCTCTGTGGCAATGAAGCCTATGCCGACTGGGGTGTGTATAACGCTATCAGCAATGGCGGCAACCTTTCGGGAATGTGGCGCACACTCACTCAGGACGAGTGGGACTATCTGGTCCATCGCCGTGCCGCATCGATTGTGGATGGCGTGGACAGCGCCCGTTATGCTGAAGCCACAGTGTGTGGCACAGCCGGCCTGATTCTTTTTCCCGACAGCTTTGTCCGTCCCGACGGCATAGCTCCAATAACAGGCATCAACGGAAACAATTTCACCATCAGTTTTTCCAATAATGTGTATAGTGCCGACGAATGGGCGCTGATGGAGAAAGCGGGAGCTGTATTCCTGCCTGCCGCTGGTTTCCGCGGTGGCACGTGGCTTTCCACCATTGGCGAGGGCGGCAGCTATTGGGCTGCAACCTGCAACGCTGACCGTCAGGCTTATGCCTTGCTGTTTATCGATGGACTTGTCAACGCCAGTGCTTTCGGCAACTACGAAAAAGACCGTGGCTATGGCCGTTCGGTGCGACTGGTGAAGGATGTACGTCGGTAATATAGGAAAGCACCAATAATCGCTTTTCCGGTCAGTAGATTACGACAAAGGGATGCCGCATTGAAGTGACCCCAAAAAGTTGGACGGATTAAAAAATCAGTTAATTTGCCTACAGAAATGAGTTCGGTATTGCACCGGACTCATTTTTTCAGCCGATGGCAACCGTTTGTTGTTCACTGCAAAGGTACGGTTTTCCGTGCAAATATGACCAAATTCAAAAATTTATGTAATTTTGCAACATCAAAAAATTATGTTTCAATAACAACACCGAACAATGAGAAGAACAGTAATTGCCATTCTGTCAGCCCTTGCTGTTGCAGCATTTTGTTCCTGCTCAGAGCATAAGCCGCCCATCGAGGACTACCACCAGTTCCTCAAGGTCGAAGAGGCGTCCGTCAGCCTCGACAGCGAAACGCTCTTCGAAATGATGATGTATGGCACGCCAGCCTATTACGACGACGACCTGATACTGTTCGGCGAAAAGCGGCAACAGCGCATCGTCGTCTATCGCCTGTCGACCGACAGCCTGACTACACCCGACTCACTGGCCGACGGCCGTTTCTACGGCACCTTCGTTACCCCCGTCGCCACCGACTCGCTGTGGCAAATATGTCATTTCCAATACGCTGACGGCACCATGGCGAGAGGCATTGGCAACCTCGCCACGGGCAAGGTATACTTTCCGAATTCCACGTTGCCAATTTACGGCGACAAATATCTCCTCTCCGTCAGCGGCGACCTGCCGGTGGTTGACGGGCATTTCTTCACACGGCTGTTGTCGACCGACACCGCGCTGCACCTCGCCTCCATCGAGGAGAACGGAGCCTTCAACCATTGGCCCAAGCTGGCCGAGTGGCGCATCGACGGCGACTCGCTGCTGCTGGTCAGGCTCCTTGCCCAATTCCCCGACGACTATGCCGCCACCGAATATGAAGACTTCCTCACCAAGCCGTGCTACAACCCCGTCGATTCGGTGTTTCTGCTCCCCGCCATGGACGGACGACTGTGGCTCTTCGACCGCTACGGCAACAGCCTCGGCGAACGCTGGTTAGGGTCGCAGTTGGAGCAGCCGACTCAACCCTTCCCCATCACCGAAGGCAGCTACAACAACGCCCTGAACTGGTATGCCAACAACAACACCTACGGACGCATCATCTTCGACCCCTACAGAAATGTCTATCTGCGCGTTATGACCATTCCGCAGGCGGCAGACCCCGATGCCCTTGAGCGCGAACGCGAGAAAACATGGGTGCTGGTGGTGGCCGACAGGGATTTCCACATCAAATACGAGGTGCGCTTCGACGACCAGCGCTACGAATGGCGACTGATAATGCCCACGCCCGAAGGCGTATACATAGCCAAAAAGAAAGGAGACAAATATGAGAAACCGAGTCTGTTTGTTTTTGATTAGTACGCTCTGCGTGAGCCTTTTGCCATCCTGCTCGGGTCGGCATAGCCTGTCGCACGAAGAGCAGGTGTTCTTGCACTATATGGAGGTGATGGGACAGACCATCCCCGACGCGCCGCACACCTACATCCTGGTTCCCAACGAGGCCTGCAAAGGCTGCAAGACGCTGAGCCTGCTCTATGCCACCATCGACCATTCGGACACGGTGACCTTCTTCACCACCCCGTTGCAGAAAGAGGAGAAGTCACTGCCCGACCGCACCTGCATCGTCATCGACACCACCGGCACCCTCGGCCGACTGAACTGGAACTACCGCAACATCACCGAGGTACACACCACCGGCGGCAAGATAGAATGGATACGCAGCTACGAGGCCGACGAGGTGATAGACCGCTTCGAGTGGATAATCGACGTCGTGGACACGCTCGATGTGAGGAGCCTGATGGTGTGCTAATATATGCAACCAACAGTATGCCACTGCAACCACAAACCATCGCGCTGCGCCGCGGCCGATAGAAGCGCCACACTCACGATGCACACACAGATTGTATTATACTGCCTTCTGGTCATCAACCTGCTGACCTTCATAGCCTACGGCCACGACAAGTGGAAGGCACAGCATCCGCACCCTCACGGCAACAAACGCCACACACGGAAGCGTACCCCGGAGGCCACATTGCTGCTGCTTGCCGCCCTCGGCGGCAGCATCGGCGCCCTCTTAGCCATGTACCTCTTCCGCCACAAAACACTCCATAAGAAGTTCACCATCGGCGTACCAATTTTATTGTTAACGCAGATGGCATTGGCTGTGGCAATTGCCACCTATCGGCTTTGAACGGAAAAGGCGGCTGAGGCAGCAGAAGAAATCTTTTTTCGCTGAATGGCAAAAAATGTGTATCTTTGCATTATGAAACAGCGTATCCTTTTCGTATTGACACTCTTGCTGTGCCTCACATCCTGCCACGCGCAGAAGCCTGCAATACGTGGGCCTGAAGGCGAAATTGCCTACAAAATCACCCTGCCGGAGGGTTTCGACACCACGGGCGGCCACTGTCCGATGGTCATCCTGATGCACGGCATCTTTTCCAGCAAGGACATCAACCCCATGCCGCAACTGGCCCGTGGATTGGCCGAGGCGGGCATCGCCACGATACGCTTCGACTTCGACGGGCACGGCCGCAGCGACGGTCGCAAGCAGGACATGACGATAGAGAAAGAGATTGCCGACGCCAGGGCCGTGTGGGACTATGTGCGGCAGCTGCCCTACGTCAGCGCCATAGGACTGCTGGGGCATTCGCAAGGCGGCGTGGTGGCATCAATGACGGCCGGACGCTTAGCGACTGAGGGGCAAGCACCCGACGCCATGGTTTTGCTGGCACCCGGCTCCGTCATCAAGGAGGCCTGCCAAGGAGGCCGGTTCTTCAATGCCACATTCGACCCCAAAGACCCACCGGAATACATCAGATGTTGGGGCATCTACAAGCTGGGGCGCGAATATCTGGTCACCACCCAGCAGCTCGACATCTACGGCACCGCAGCACAATACAAAGGACCCGTCTTATTGCTGCACGGCACCGCCGACAGAATCGTACCCCTATGGTGCAGCGAGCGCTACCTGGAGACCTACGGCCCTTCGGCCACCCTACAGCTCGTCGAGGGCGAGAACCACACCATCACACGCCACCGCCGCGAGGTGGTAGGCCACGTGGTGCAATTCTTCCAAAAAACATTCAAAACCAAACCATGACACAAGAAGAACACTGGACGGCCCATTGGCGGGGAGTGATGGACTTTATGGAAGCCAACCGCCGCAATCCCTCGAAGTACCACCCCGAAGAGCGCGACATGCACAACTGGTGGAAGCACCAGAAGAAGCTCTTCAACGCCGACAGGATGCCGGCTGGCCGGCAGGAACGTTTCCGGCAGATGCTGGCTCTCGGCGAAAAATACCAACATGTGAACCAATACCAATGAAACAACGTAACATCGTCTATATGAAACGCATACTTTTCCTTTCGCTGCTGGCGGCCCTCATGTCGGCCTGCAGCAACAAAGTCGACATCGTCAACCTCACCGTCGAGATGCAAGGAGAGCACCTTGCCGAAGGCGGAAACAATGGGGCGACAACAATATTCCTGGCCACAGATGCGCCGCGCTTCAGCTGGAACTACGAAGCCCGCGTGGATAACTTGGTGCAGACAAGCTACCGCGTTATTGTGGCTTCGTCTGAGCAGCATGCAGAGGACGGCAACGGCGACCTGTGGGACACCACGGTGGCATCGAACCAGATGCTGTATATACAATACGCCGGGCGGCCCCTGCAGAGCCGCGACCGGTGCTGGTGGAAGGTGTACACCACCGTAAGCTATGGCGACAAGGGCAAAACGCTACAACTCGAAAGCCCTGTGCAGCACTTCGAGCTCAGCCTCCTCGACCGCAGCGACTGGCATGCCCACTGGATAGGGCGCGACTATGCGGACGACAAGATAGAGGGCCACACCGAGGTCGCCGCCCGCTACCTGCGCACGGAGTTTCCACTCGACAAGAAGTATATCGACCGGGCTCGACTCTATATCAGTGGATTAGGAGTCTACTCAGCCTATATCAATGGTCGCGAAGTGGCCCCCGACGAGCTGCTGAAGCCGGCGCTGAGCGACTACACCCGGCGCGTCTATTTCAACGCTTACGATGTGACCGACATGCTGAACCACAGCGTGCAGAACGCCGTGGGTGTCATCCTTGCCCCCGGCCGCTTCACCACCGTGCGCCACGACACCAACTACCTGGAATGGTGCGGTATCAACCACGCCGCCCATTACGGCCGTCCGCAGCTGCTGATGCAGCTGGAGGTGTTTTATAAGGATGGCACGTCGGATACCTTCACCAGCTGCGAAGGATGGAAGATTACCAACCGGGGTCCCATCCGCAAGTCCAACGAGTTCGACGGCGAGACCTACGACGCGCGCCTCGACCTTGGAGACTGGACGATGCCACATTATGACGACAGCGAATGGGACGATGTGACAGTCGATTACGACCTACAGAACATGAACCTCGAAGACCGTTTCAATCCCCGCTGGAAACGGCGCGACGACCGTTACGACGCCTCCATGCCGTTTCCCGACAGCGCCGAGATTGCCGCCAAGCGACTGGAATATGAGCTCAGCCCCCAGCCTAACCCCAACATCCGCGTGATGGAACGCCTGAAGCCCAAAGCCCTCTTCCGGAAGGGCGACAAGTGGATGCTCGACATGGGACAGAATATGGTGGGGACGCTGGAAGTGGACATGCGGAAGTGGAATGTAGAAGGAGGTGATACGGTTTCTTTCCGCTACGCCGAACTGCTGGCTCGCGACAGCGCCCTCTACACCGACAACCTGCGCTCGGCCGAATGCACCGACCGTTATATTGCGGCGACTGACCCCCGACCCACAATTTACACTTTCCAGTTCGTATACCACGGCTTCCGCTATGTCGAAATCAGCGGTTTGCCTGATGGTTCCAAGCCCTCTGTGAATGATTTTACCGGCCTGGTGCTCTACGACCAGATGGCATCGACCTCCACCTTCGAGACCGACAACGAGGTTATCAACGCCGTGCACCGCAACGCCTTCTGGGGCATCCGCGGCAACTACCGTTCCATGCCTACCGACTGTCCGCAGCGCGACGAGCGCATGGGCTGGACCGGTGACCGCACCACGGGCTGCTACGGCGAAAGTTTCCTCTTCAACAACCACGCCCTCTACGCCAAATGGCTGCAGGACCTCGAGGACTGCCAGTGGCCCAACGGACAGATGAGCGACGTGGCCCCCGCCTACTGGCGCAACTACACCGACAATATGACTTGGCCCGGCGCCTTCATCACTGTAGCCGACATGCTCTACACCCGATTCGGCGACATCGAGCCTATGCGACGCCACTACGATGCCATGAAGAAGTGGATGTTGCACATGCGCCTGTGGTACTGCAAGGACGGCATCATGACACGCGACTGCTACGGCGACTGGTGCATGCCGCCCGAGAGCCCCGAGATGATCCACTCCAAAGACCCCAGCCGCATCACCGAAGCCGCCGCCATCAGCACTCCCTTCTATGCCTATCTTTGCAACATCATGAGAGGCTTCGCCATCCGGCTTGACAAAGACGCGGATGCCGATTTCTTCCAGCGGGAATTTGACACCATAACAGCCGTCTACAACAGCTGCTACCTCGACACTGCTTCGGGCAACTACGCCAATGGCACCGTCACGGCCAACATCCTGCCGCTATGGTTCGGCATGGTTCCCGGCAAACTTGAGGATAAGGTGTTTGCCAACATTATTGGCAAAACCGAACACGATTTCGGCGGACACGTCTCCACAGGCGTGGTCGGCATCCAGCAGCTCATGCGCACTCTCACAGAATACGGCCGTGCCGACCTGGCACTCCGCCTGGCCACCGACACCACCTACCCCTCCTGGGGCTACATGGCCCGGCGCGGCGCCACCACCATCTGGGAACTCTGGAACGGCGACGGAGGCGGCGAACGCGACCTTCGGGGAGCGAACGGCCAATTATTGGCCTCGATGAACAGTGCCAACCACGTCATGCTGCTCGGCGACCTGCTCCTATGGGAATACGAATACCTTGGCGGCATCCGCGCCCTCGAGCCCGGCTACAGCAAGATACAATTCAAGCCCACCTTCATCGAGGGCCTGAACCGCGTGGATTGCACCTACCGTTCTGTCAGCGGACTGATTGAGAGCCATTGGCGCCGTACCGGCAAAGGCATTGAGTGGACCGTCGTCGTACCGCCCAACACCACCGCCGAAGTCTACCTGCCTTCAGGCGTTAAAAGCGTTAGGAGCGGACGGCATAAGTTTAAGGTGAACCTGTAGGCAATATCGGAAACAGACACTATTGTTCCTCAGACGCTTTGCGATATTCCTTTGACCACGCCGAGTGTGGGGTATTTATCACGCCTTTACCCATCGCGTGTCGGAGACACGCAACAATGAATAATGGTTACGATTACTTCTTATTCTTCATATATAGTGAGTAAGACTGTATTGTATCCGAAAGTTTTGAATAGCAATTCGAGACGTTTCAAACCGTTCTCCTTGGCTTTTTGGAGGATGCCGTAATCAATGGCATTCTTCTCCAAATCAGCTTTTGCTCGTTCTTTTATGGGTTTGGTGAGTTCGTGGCTCCAAGTGCCGCTCTCATATTCGGTAGTAAAGTCGGATGGGTTCATAATGATGTCAAACATCTCAGCCTGCGGGAGTTTCATTTCCAGTGTATCTCCGTGAGTTTTCCATCGTAAAAGCCACTTCCATTGTGTGATCGAGCGCGTCTTTTGTCCGTATCGCGTGAAGAAGACGACCTTGTAGGCTAATGGTTTATAGCTGTTTATAAAACGGACTAAAACGGTTTTGACCGGAGGTATTAATAATCTTAATTTTGCACATCTAAAATTGTTAAACGTAATATACCCGTTATGGCAAAAAAAGATTTTAAAAAATTTATTCCCAGCGTCGCAGAAGCCGACCGCTATTGGAAGGAATGGTTGACGAAGGATTCCTATGTCTATGCCGAGGATGCTTTGGCCAGACTTTTCGGCATGCGTGACAAGAATTATCTCGATGCCAGCGATCTGATGATCAAGTGCTCGACGCTCAACGACTTCTACAGCACGAATATTTATGCTGTATACAATGTGGTTAAACATTATCTTGAGGTGGGCGACCTAAAGGGGCGACTGGCTAAGGGAGACCTGTCGCTCGTCGAGGATCTGCGTAAGGTGCAGGTGAAAAAGAAAGATCAATCAACTTCCGAAAAGGATTTCTACTCCTTCGCCACCAAGTTCTGTGCGCACCACAATCCTGAAGCATACCCCATCTACGACTCGTATGTGGATCGAATGCTTCGCGAGTTGCGCAACCGAGACCGGAAAATCCAATTCCGCAACGATGAACTCAAGGATTACAGAAAGTTCGTGAACGTCATCCGGCAGATGCAGAAAGAATACCGGATAGAGGAGCTCTCTTTCCGACAGGTGGACATTATGCTGTGGCTTGCCGGCAAGGAATATTTCCCACAAAGATAGATAAATAAACAAATATAAAACATCAAATAATAGTTATTATGAAAAAAGTATTATTGTTTTTTGCCCTCTTTATGGGCCTTTTCGCAACCTCGTGGGCCTATGATTTTTCTGCGGTATCCCCTAGCGGACATACATTGTTTTATAAAATTATAAGTGGTGGTGTTGAGGTGACTTTTGAATTTTCAGATCATACATATACTAATGCACCAACAGGCATCTTGACTATACCGAGCAGCGTAGTGTACGACGGAAATACATATTCCGTCACCAGTATTGGCACCTTTGCTTTCTCTGGTTGCAGCGGCCTGACCTCTGTCACCATCCCCAACTCGGTGACCGGTATCGGATTAAAGGCCTTCTCTGGTTGCAGCGGCCTGACCTCTTTGACCATCCCCAACTCGGTGACCTGTATTAGCGACTGTGCATTCTTGTACTGCAGCGGCCTGACATCCATTACAATTCCAAGCTCTGTGAATCAAATTGGAATAGGAGCCTTTTATGGATGCACCAGCCTTACTACTGTCAATTATAATGTGACAGGCTGGTACTATACAGATTCTCAATACCCTGTGTTTGGGGCGTGTGATAGTCTAAGCACAGTGAATATTGGGGAAAATGTAACACATATTCCTCATTATTTTCTTTTTGGTTGTAATAGTCTAACTTCTATTACGTTTGAGGGGCGGATTCCTCCCATCATTGAAGAATATTCCTTTTATGGAGTCCCGTCGAATGTGTCTGTTACGATTCCCTGTGGAACGCTGGCGTTGTATATGTCTCGTCTGCCATCCACGTGGAACAACTACACAGAGACCACTCTCTCCTTCGCGGCTCAATCGGCCGATGAGAGTATGGGTACCGTGCAGGTGCTCAACGAGCCCACGTGCACCAATCCCAATGCTGTGCTTAATGCCGTTCCCGCCAGCGGATACCGTTTCGACCACTGGAGCACGGGCAGCACGCAGAATCCCTATTCGTTGACTGTCACCACCGACACCGTCATCACTGCCTATTTCGTCAGCGAAGGTGGCACCGAGGGTATTGAGGACATCAACGCCGACGGTGTCAACATCTATGTAAAGGATGGACGCATAGTGGTCGATGGGACGACTGAGGATTACCAGATCTATGACATAACAGGGCGCATGGTGGCACATGGTCACGGGGCGGAGGTTTCGTCCCCACTATCGTGTGGAGTCTACCTGGTCAAGGTCGGTTTACGACCCGCACGTAAGGTGGTGGTTCGCTAATCTCTAACTGATTACCATATGTTATAGAATGATAACCTAAAAGTAATGAACCCCGATGGTTTTTCCAACTATCGGGGTTTATCGTTTTTTATAATGATGTTTGTGGACTATTCACCTACTGAGGAGAGGCGACGGACTAAGGTCAGGCCTCCCTGCTGGCCTATCTCGTAGAGGGGCCAGGAGGAGTCGCCGTGTATCACATTGGCGAGCATCGCAGCGTGGCCCAAGGCGAAAAAGGCGGCCTGAAATGTGTCGTCGTCTTTCAGTTTGCTACCCTCACTGCTTAACACACGAAATGTGCTGTTGCCCAAGTATTCCAGCACAACTTCTCGCCCTGGGTTCCAGCTCAGCATAATTCGCTCGCCAGGCTTCAAGTCGGCCACTTTAATCCCCTCTCCCAGCACGATGTCGCTCGATGGTGTACAGTCGCCGTAATGCTCGCAGAAGTCGTCGTAGCTGCGGTAGCCTATTGCGTGAGCCATGACATTGAGAGTGCTTTTGCGGGGCTTGGAGCTGAGACCTCCATACTGCCAGAAGCGTTTGACGGTAGTGAGACCGACCGTTTCGCGTGTGCGGCTTTCGATGAAGAGCATAAGTGTGTAGAGGTCGGCTGGCGAACCGGCCTCACATCCTGCAGCCTCGCAAATGAGACGTCGCAGAGTCTCTATGGTACTATTGTCTGGATGGTTCATAAATCGAATGCAAAAGTACTAAAAATATCTGAAACACAGCACAACCGTTTTGGTCCGCTTCTATTCTGTGCCTATTAAAGACTAAGGTTGACGATTGAAGATGCGAAAAAAATCATACCTTTGCAAACTGAAACAGGAAGAATAAGATTATGGCATATCAATATAACGCACTCATAATTAATACTGGAGGTGCCAGTTGCTGAGCGATGCACCATCTGGAATTGTGTCGGGCGGTGCCGGCATCACCGAGCCTTTTTTCTCGTCATACGAAGAGATAGGACAAAGTGAGAGCCATATCCTGTGGCGTGCGCGTCGCTTTGGACGATGGTATGTTCTTAAAGGTTTACGGAAGGAATTTCGGGGAAATCCTGTTTATGAAGAGTGGTTGTACAAGGAGTATAGCATCGGCGTGGGACTGGACAGTCCTTATGTGGTCCGCGTCGAGAGCCTGGAGGACGATGCTATTGCCGGCCGCTGTATAGTGATGGAATGGGTTGACGGCAAGCCCCTTGACAAGTGGAAAAACGGCAGGCGCAAGGCAGAACTGAAGCGCGTGTTTGGTCAGCTGCTCGACGCTATTGAGTACCTTCACAGCCGAGGTGTTTACCACCGTGACATAAAGCCTTCGAACATTATCGTCACCGCTGACGGGCGAGTGAAACTTATCGACTTCGGATTGAGTGACGGCCCACAATATGCGACCCTCAAACAGGCATCAGGGACAGAGAACTATGCCTCGCCCGAGCAACGCGAGGGACGCGCGACCGACAGCCGCTCGGACATCTATTCGTTGGGGTGCGTGATGGAGTTTCTGTTTGGAAAACGTTATTCTGTGGCTTTGCGTTGCGCCACAAGGCTGGATCCCAACCGTCGTCCCCAGTCGGTGGCATCGCTGCGCAGGCTGATGTTCCCCACATGGTCCATCTGGATGCTCATTGCACTTATGATTGTCATGCTGATTGTTATTATGTTGCTTCCGTCATCCAAACGTTTTGAAGTACGGCTGGAGAGTGGGCAGACAATATGGATGCGGGAGGTGAGTCGTGTACCCCAACGGTTGGTAGAGGTCGTTCCACCCACTTCCAGTCAATGGGCGCCCTGGCCAGAAGGGATCGTCAAGCCCGAAGGCGATATGGTCATTCCCGCCACTGTGCACCATCGGGGCTTTACGTGGGATGTGGTCGCCATAGACAACTATGCCTTCAAGGACAATGCAAAACTCACCTCAGTCAAGCTGCCCGAAAGCCTTCTCAGCATTGGTACCGAAGCCTTTGTCGGTTGCATATCGTTGCGAGATACATTGGTGATTCCTTACGGCTTGCAGCAGATGGGCATTATGCCTTTCAACGACTGTACAAGTCTTACCACACTGATATGGAAGGCTCGCGACTGCCAGGGTGCGCATCACGACTCGATAATGAAGTACAGCTATTTTTACCGCTGTATGGCCCTTTCCAACGTTATTATCGACACCGGTGTCGAACAGTTGCCAGTTGATTTTTTGAGCAATGTGGCTGGTTTGAAACGCATAGAGTTTAAGGGCGGCACCCATACAGCCGTCCACAACCTCGCCGCCAAAAGCAGCCAGTTGCGACAGCTGGTGCTGTCGCCACAGATGAGGGAGATAGGTCACGGCGCCTTCTACGAAACGGCCATAGATACACTAGTCCTCTCCGACAGCCTTGAAATTGTCGGCGACTACGCCTTCGCCTATTGCGACAGCTTGCGAGTAGTGTATATGGGCCCGAACGTCCGCAAGGTGGGCAACTACAGCTTTACCGAATGCTCCCACCTGCGCGAGGTGTGGATGTGGGCCACAGTACCACCAAAGGCAGCAGTGACCACTTTTTATCAGCTACCGTCGACGGCAGTGTTGCGTGTTCCTTCCAACGCTGTGGAAGCATACCGGAACCATCCAATATGGGGAACATTCAAGAGAATTGAGGCAATTCCCCAACCTTAACATACAAACGTATCAACAAATCAACTTATCAACAAATCAACTTATTAACATATTAACCCTCCAGCCCTTAACCAAATGCTTCGCTTCCTAAAACGCCAAACACTATTAGCTTTACTTCTGCTGCTGAGTGCGACAAACATCCAATCGCAAGAGTTCATCGGCTGCCGTACCGAAAGGGGGTGGGCGGAGAGTCCTATGCTGAGCCAATATTTCCACGTGAATGCAGGCGAGTTGCAGCAGACGTCACTCCGTAAGGTCAGCTACTCTGTCACCATAGCCTCGCTGGGCTACCACGAGGTGTATGTAAACGGAATGAAGGTCGGTGACAAAGTGATGCAACCCGCCGTGTCGCAGCTCGACTAGCACGCCTTCTGGATAAAATACGATATCACGCCTTATCTTCGCGAAGGCCACAACCAGATAATGCTCTGGCTTGGGCAGGGCTGGGGCCGCATCTACGGCACCCCGGCGGTAGCAAAAGCAGTTGTAGAAGAGACCGTCTCCGATGGCGAATGCGGACCCCAGCCGCATCACCGAGGCCGCCGCCATCAGCACTCCCTTCTATGCCTATCTTTGCAACATCATGAGAGACTTCGCCATCCGGCTTGACAAAGATGCGGATGCCGATTTCTTCCAGCGGGAATTCGACACCATAACAGCCGTCTACAACAGCTGCTACCTCGACACTGCTTCGGGCAACTACGCAAACGGTACCGTCACAGCCAACATCCTGCCGCTATGGTTCGGCATGGTTCCCGGCAAACTTGAGGACAAGGTGTTTGCCAACATTATTGGCAAAACCGAACACGATTTCGGCGGACACGTCTCCACAGGCGTGGTCGGCATCCAGCAGCTCATGCGCACACTCACAGAATACGGCCGTGCCGACCTGGCACTCCGCCTGGCCACCGACACCACCTACCCCTCGTGGGGCTACATGGCTCGGCGCGGTGCCACCACCATCTGGGAACTCTGGAACGGCGACGGAGGCGGCGAACG